>JAEEGL013291390.1_pt1 | contig 31394 bp, 22 predicted proteins | sample 9134231 | NCBI WGS metagenome assembly JAEEGL01 (sample SAMN16246548, study PRJNA631951) | gut metagenome | biome: gut microbiome; feature: rumen; material: fiber-attached | host: Bos | place: Iran: Karaj | collected 2018-10 | reverse complement strand
GTTTTGCTTTGCAAAACTCCAGCAGTGCGAGGCGGCAATTGCTGCAAGCAATTAAATTCATCTGCCGCCGAGACACATATTTGCACACAAAGTGTGCTTTTTACTTTATAGGAGATTGCAGAGCAATTTCCTATAAAGTAAGAAGAGACGACCAAAGACTATTTCTTTAGCCGTCCCTCCTTTTATGATAATGAAGCTACGCTTGCTTCAATTCTCTAATTTCTTCTGTTCTTATCTCTCTCAAGCTTAAAGGTTCCAATAATAGCTGTGAGAACAACCATAAGACCTATAATAGCTATGATAATGAGATATCTGATATAGTTCTTCTTTACTACATCATCTACACCCTTTGGTGGCTCTGGCTCCGGTACGGTAATTGTATTGTCGTCACCGCCAAGAGGAACCTCTGCTTCACCAATCTGTGTTGTGTCACCGGCTTCGCCGCCTTCTACAGCTTCGCCTGCACCACCGGCTCCACCAGCACCAGCACCGCCAGCGTTTCCGCCGCCTTCACCTCTGTTATTTGTCACGCCTTCTCCTGCAAGAGGAACTGGCTGACCAGGGATGGTCTGGTATACATATTCTGGACTACCGGTAACTGTAGAGTAAGAAGTTCCACCACCTGTAGTATTATAAATTGTTTCAGTATTAGGATTATCCGTATATACGAACTTGAAAACATGTCCACTTTCAAGAGCATCTACATAATCATCAGCTGATACAATACCTGTATAGTTATTAAGGTATTTAACACCAACCTTTAAGGACTTTCCTTCAACTCCGTAAAACTCTGCGTCAGGAATAATCTTTGCACCGCTCTCGTTTAAGAACTGAACAGTGTATGGAACAAGCTTACCAAACTCATAAGCTACAACGTAGGTTTCATCAGCATTTACCGAAATAACATTGTTGGCTAATGAATCCTCACCTGTTCTTCTAATTCCCTTAACACCGTATTTAACGTTGTCATCTGGAAGATCTACAGCTTCCTGAGGATTGAAAGGAATCGAGCTGGCATTAGTTAAGCCCTTGTAGGTGATACATTTCTTATCAGTTGAAAGCTCGCCACCCTGAGCATCCTTAAATGTCCAATTTGCTTCAGGAGTTCCTCCAACATACACCTTTACAGTGTAGGTATAGTTTTCTGCCTGAGCTATAATTGGAAGGAACAGAGTTGAGACGGTCACACCTAATGCTAGAAATAACCCGGTAATCAATTTCTTATGCTTCATATCAGGCTACCTCCTCCCTCTGCTTTTTTGAAATGATAAAGTATGCAAGAATGAACATTATTCCAACTACAAGACCAGCTGTACAAGCTACCATAGGAATTATAGGATCGCCTGTCTGTGGGTTGTTATTGTTTACTGCAAGAGGTGTATCAGGATCTGTAATTGCAATTACTTCTGTTCCACCAGGAACTACAGTTACTACGCTTTCTGATTTTCCCTGCTGCTCAACAACATTTACTGTACGCTTTGGAACACCAAACTTGATATCTAAAGCTGCCAGTGTAGCCATGTAGGAATTGTCCTGTGTGTTACCATCAAGAGTAATCTCAATCTGAACATCTCCCACCTGATCCTTCTTTAAGGTTCCAATTTTAAAGAATGTATTGGCACCTGTATCTACCTGAGAAAGACCAGTCTCGTCACCACCTACCATATCATTACTGTAAACATCAACTCTGTCAGAATTTGCTGGTGTCTTGTAAGAAATCTTGTAGGTGTATCCACCACCTGAGGCTTTCTTTGTATCCTCTAAGTAATTGGTTATATCTGTGCTGAGATAGAAATCAGCATCATTCTTATCTTTGTTTTCATAACCAATCTTCAACTTGATGGTATCTCCTGGTAAAACCGCTTCCAGCTTCTTTTTAATCTTTTCAGATTCAACCTTTCCATCTTTGGTGGTCTTTATTGTATCTGAACCATCATAGGTTGCCACCCAGTCATATTGAGACTTTGTTTCATCTGCCGCCTGTGCTAGTGTTGTTTGCCCTGCCAGTCCTACTACTGTCAGTGCCAGAGCAAGGACTAGAGTCATTATTCTTTTTTTCATCGCTTGCCCCTTTCTATCACTTTAAAGTAATTGGACCAGTTACGTTACCTTCTGCATCTTCGTTACACTCTGCTGTCATTCCCCATGCTGCGTAAATTGCATCCTTAGCATGTCGGGTCTGTACTGCATCTGCCTGAATTGAAATACTTACTGATTCACCATTGTAGGTGTAAACATTTGTTATTGTGGAACCTGATTCCTTGGTAGTGTATTCCTCCACTACCTTATTGTCGATTAAAAATCCCTGAAGGAATTCCTGGGATGTAGCTCCTGGTAAAACAGTTGGTAGATAGTAAACCTCATATTCCTTTGAGTAACCCTCGCCCTCGTACTTTTCCCAAGAACTATTTACTGTCAGCTTAATCAAATCAGGATCTAAAGATGTGTTTTTGGAACCATCTGCATTTTTCCAACTCTTTCTAACAATCACTCTCACATATTCATCATAGTTGGAAGATACGTTTTGGATTGCCACTGAAGTATTGTACTTTTTGCCAATCTTGATGGAACCATCTTCTTCCAATTTATCGAAAGATATTTTTCCATCCTGTAGTGCTTCTCCATCCTGAAGGATTGAAATTGTAAATTCGCTTGTTGAGAATTCGATTGTATTTGAAGCACTGTATGCGTTAATGGCTGCCCTTGTAGCTCCTGCTGAACTGGCACCAATCACAAGAACTCCCGCTGCCAGCATTACTAGAGGACTCTTATAAAATTTTTTCATATTCATCCCCTCCTTACTGTACAGTTTCTTCTGATTCTTCAACTACTGGTGCCTCTGGCTGCTGCTCACCATTCTCTGGAGTTTCAGCATTTTCAGGTGCTGTCTCAGCCTCTGGTGTGGTCTCTGTTTCAGCTGCAGGAATTGTTGCCTCATTAGAGGTGGAAATCTTTCCTGTAGACCAGTCTATAGGCTGTGCACTTCCATCTGCATTGTAAAGAGCTTTTACTGCTTCCTGAACAACAACTACATTGAAATCAAGATTTGAATCATTTGAAATCTTTAATTCCAGTTCTGTTGCTGTCTCCTCACCAGGTGCCAATGGCTTGTTGTAATAGTAGTATTCACCATCACCCTTTGACCAGCCCTCATTAAGTGTTGGAGTAATGGTACAGCTGTCTGGAGCGATTGCCTTTGCCCTAACGAAAATGTCGTAGTCACCAGTATTTGAAATGACCACATGCTTTGTCATTTCACTGACCTTCTCTTTAATCTTTGTGGTGCTGTCGGTAATCTTGATTGGGATTGTTCCCTCAGCCGTCATAGTGTCCGTGAAGTAAGCTATAGCAGGTTTTACTGCTGTCATGCTAAGTACTATGGCTGCCGCAGCAATTAAATATAACCATTTTCTTTTCATGATCCTTACCTCGCTCTCTTATTGGGCTACATCAAGCATTCTTGCTTGTTCTACTTTGTTGCCGTTTTCATCTATCCAATAAATTACGCCATCTTCAATTTCGAATTTATTTTCAGCAGCTATGCCACCAGAAATATTATTGCCGTTGTAGGTATTTTCAAACTCAACTGTCTGTGTCTCATTTCCTACTACTGTGGTTTCCTGTGTCATCTGTGTTTCATCAACTGGCTTGTAGCTTGAACCTGGATAAGCTTCTGTTATCGTAACAACTGCTGTTGCTGGGATATGTTCAATAAGCTTTGTACCTGTACCAGCTGAGCTAAAGTTTATCGTATATACGGAATTAAGAACTACTTCACCTTCTATCTCATCCTCTGGATTCTCATCTACTACTGCCTTAACACTATATATGAAGCTTTGCTCACCTAATGATTCGTTAAAATTATCAAGTGTCTTCTTAATCTCCAAATCACCAAATCTAGGCTTTGCTTCTGACTTAAGGGCAAATACTGGTTCGTAATTCCAGTTATCACTTGTTCCTGCTTGTCCATTACTTGCAATGTAATCACTTGTAGGAGCGAAGGTTACATATGGTGTGAAGGTGTATATGTATTTCTCGTCCTGAGCCTGCTTTGGAATGTATAGATAAAGACCTGCACCATTTGCAATATCCTTACCAGCTGCTTTTGCTCCCTGAGATCTATCAAAGGATATAACTTCATCTGGTTCCAAGCTTGCAGCCTTAGCAATTGCCTTGTTTACAATTTCACTCTTGATAGTATCAGTATTTGGATTTTGCTTTAATACCTCAAGATTGATTCCGCTATCAGCAAACCTTTCTGTAAGAGAAGCCTCAGCAGTTTCTGATAAAGTAGCAATCTTGTAAAGCTCTACCTCAACTACACCCTTATACTCATTTGCAAATTCAGACGTGTCCTTATCACTAACCATTGCTGAAATAGTAACCGTCCTGCTTGTATCTACTCTCTCAGCTGCCTGCAATTGATGGGCTCCGATAATTCCCGCCACAATTACTGCTGCTAAGAAAATTCCAAGTATTCCTTTTTTCTTAAAATTAACTTTAATCACTGGCGACTCCCTTCCAAGCCACACGGCCTTTTATATGTTAATTACTCCCAAATTCATCGTCCAAAGGATCACACCCGTGGGATGTACTCCTTTCAATAATGAATTTAAAGGGATTACCTCCCCAGCGCCTTCCTTGCGCTGGGGAACTCCCTATTTGAAAAACTACTTAGTAGCTTTCTTTTTGTTGTAGAAATATAAACCTGCTGCAAGGCTCATAAGAAGAACACCAAATCCTGTGAATGCAGCTGTTCCTGAACCACCAGTGTATGGAAGCTCAATTAATGGAGTATCTGCAAGGCTAGCTTCACCAATCTGACTTACGATAACAGAAGACTTAACACCTTCCTGCTCGTACTTTTCAGTTGTCCAGGTAATTGTTAATGCATCACTCTTTACAGAATAGCCCTTAGGAGCTTTAACTTCTTCTGCTTTATATGTTACATCTTCAACGTCACGATCGAAACCGTATGCTGTTGCAATACCATCTTCTAATGTTGTAATTTTTCCTGCGTCATCCTTATTTGATGTCCAACCTGAAAGAACGTTCTTTCCATCGATTGTTTCAAATGTTGCGTAAACTGTTACGCCTTCTTCTGTTGTCTTGAAAATAATAAACTCTGCACCATCAAGTGGCTTAGCTGCTTCGCCCTGACCATCATCAGTCTTTAAGATGTTGATGTGTCCTGCAACAACCTTGAATGATGTTGGATCTCCTTCATGATCCCAGAATACAGGAATAGCTGTGTTTTCCATAACCTCAGGATCTGTAAGCTTTGCCTGATATGTAATAGCTACTTCCTTCTGAGCATTTGAATTATCGTCGTCAATAAGTGCATCTAAAACAACTGTTGTTGAATTAGCATTCTCATCGAAAAGAACATCGATGTCTGCTGTTCCAGGCTGTCCTGCAAGTGTGTAAGAAACCTTAACAGTATCGTTTTCCTTAATGTACTCACCACCTGTTAATGTATCCTTGATTGCAAAGATGTAATCAATATCATCACCAACTTCAACACCCTTTGGTACATATGGTACATGAGCTGTAACTGTGTAAGTTACTATTTCACCTGTCTCAGCAAACTGCATATCAGCATCCTTTACAAGGATGTTTTTGCCCTTCTTAGCTGATACTGTCTGGTCTACAAGCTTTGCGATACCATTTACATACTCGAAAGGTACATAAACAAGCATTGGCTGATAAACATACTCGCTACCTTCTTTTGCAATAATGTTGATGAGGTACATACCAGCGTTGTCAACTGTGATTACGTTTCCACTAACGTTAGCGGTCTCTGTGGCTGTAATGCCAGATACTGCTGCATTCTGCTCCTTCTCTGATAATGCCTTAAAATCAGCAATAGTACCAATTTCAGTAGCACCATTAACGATTTTCCATCCATCAGCAACTGTTGGATCTGCTACGATAAGTGGTAAATACTTCACAACATCGCCAGCCTCAAGACCCTCAATTGTGATTGTGGCTGTGCCAACTGTTGCTGCTGTCGGGGTCACATCAAGGGATGGATCCTCTGCAAAGGCTGTGATGTTCATAGCCAGAGCCATGACCATGGCCATTGCTAGTACTAAAAACTTTCTAATTCTTTTCATACGTTTACCTCCTCCTTTATTTGCGGTACTCATAAAAAGTTTTAGTTCGTTTCTTGTTTCTATAGAAAAGGAATACTGAAGTCAGCATCAACGCTACGCCAAGTGCTGTTGTTCTGTAAATTCCATTTCCACCTGTGTTTGGTAATGTGTAGGTCTCACCCATTGGAGAGTTCTTGAAGTAGAACTTGTAGGTGATAACATTTCCATCACGCTCTGCCATCTTCTGTGGCACTTCGTAACTTTCCTGAGCTGCTATTAAATCAGCGTAAGCCTCTTCATAAGAAACTTCACTTTGCAAGTCTGGGGAACAAACTGTAACGGTAGCCTTGTTTTCCTCATCAATCTTGATTCTCCAGAACTCTGAACTTCTTACATATCCGGCAAGAGCTCCGCTCTCTCGAAGGACATATTCTCCAGCTGGAATCTTATCAACACTGTTTAATCCCTCTTTCCAAGTTACTAAACCTGTCTTATCGCTGTCTGAGGAACTTGTTCCAGTATACTTATCAGTTTCCTGTCCCTCTGTTCCTGCCTCCTTAAGCTGGAACGATGCCATTCCAAGCTTGTTCTTTCCGTCTACAGAATCATCAACCTTGTAAAGCTCCCATTCATACTTAACATGAACCTGAAGTACCGGCATAGGGAACCATCTCTTGAGTCCCTTTGAACCATTGTAATCGAAAGTAATATCAGGAGCGTTTTCGTCATGTACGTTAGAGAAGAATCCGTCCTTATCTTGTGATGTCCATTTATCTGGATCTACAAGTTTATGATCTGTTCCTACCTCACCTACTGCGTTATAGCCTTTTGTCTCATCCAGGAACTCTTCATAAGCTTTATCTGATGGTCTAATATAGTCAAACACAACTATGTAAGAATAATTTGGATTCAGCTCATAATCGTCCGGGAAATCAAGGGTCACTGTCTTTGAGTTCGGATCATACACTGCTGTTAGGTGATGAGTTACTCCACCATCAATCACATCAAAGGTTGCATCCTTTCCGCCTGTATAGGTTCCATCCTCTTGTTTGGTAGGTATCTTTCCATTTTCAGAAGCAGCTACATATGTTGGGTCGTAGCCTGAACCCGTCCAAGTAGATACACCGTCAACGTCTAATGTAATATAAAAATCACTTCCTGGTTTAGGCTCTGCATATTCACTTAAGGTGTCTTTCATTACCAGGTTTTTAGCTCTGTTCTTAACTACAACCTTGTCATCATCAGCCCCATTTGGCTTTGAAGTAATTGTTCCAGCCAAATTCTTTAACAATGCAGCAACATCCTTAGAATTAACAGATGCATTTGCCTTATCTGGAACATTTGTAGCAGCCGCGGTAATGTTTTCAAGAATCTGAGCTGGTGTAAGTGCGCGTCTTACTCCATTCTCATAGAATACAAATGTTGTATCCTTAAAATCTACACCTATTGTATAGAATGAATCACATTTAAGCTGACTAGCCACTGTTTTTGCATTGGTGTAGGCTTTCGCTTTAAATGTGCTTCCTTCTCCTGACCATCCGTCATAATAGGTTGGTTCACCATCTGTAATGAAAATAACAATGGTCTTATCTGTATCAGATCTCTTTGTAGCTGTAATATCCCTCGCTCTCTTTAAAGCTGCCTCATAGTTTGTGGCACCGCCAGTACTTGTGTTAATAGATAGCTGATCACTTGTCTTCCATGCCGAGTTAACTGTATCACTATTATTTGAAACACTGCTACCAAAGTATACTACCTTCCATGATGCATTAACATTTCTCTTCGACTTAATTACATCTCTTAATGTTTCTACAGCATCCTTAACATGATGTATTCTATCTTTGTCGGACCCATTAACGTAGTCATCCATTGAACCAGATTTATCAATTACCAAACAGATATCTACATTAAGTGGTTCACTCTCCTCTGTCATTTCCCACTCAGAAATGTTGTAGGAAATGTCATAAGCAGGTGGTGTAAATTTAATGCTTAGGTCATAACGGTCTTCACCATCATAACGAATATACTTGGAAACTGATTCAGGTTTGTCTAATTCAATCTTTGGTACAGTCGGGCAGTTTCTATAGGTAACCTGTGTGCAAGAACCCTCTGCTACTGTAGCTGCAACTTCTCTCTTTCCATTAAAATCAACATTGTAGGTTTCCTTAGTCTCACCATCTATAGAGACCTTTGTAAGGAAATCATTCATTGTATAAGTAGTGCTGTCGACTCCTGTCTCGCTTATCTTGTATTCTCCTGCTGGAATCTGTGAAGGTGCAAAGTCTGCACTCTCGCCAGTCTTAAGTAAGAACTTTCCTTCAGCATCAGTAGTGTATTTTGTCTTACCGATGAAGTACTCTTTTCCTGATAATGGTGTAGTACCATCTGCTGCAAAAAGTTGGAATACATACTTTGTATCCTCATCTACGGCTGCATCTCCAGTTGCTTTCTTAAGAACTGATAAAGCTGCATCCTTCTCGTAAGTAAAGGTTATATAAATCTTTTTAGCATTATCAAGAGTTCCTACAAGGTCTATATTTGAGCCAATCTGATCGTCGCCCTTACAAACCTTAATCTGCTTAGTACCAGAGTTGTAATAATACTTAAAAGTATCTACCTCATAATATTTATCATTGTACTTGTACTCTGCCTTTACGCATTTATAGCCATCAATCGCTGATGCATAATTGGCGATAATATTTTCATTGCCAACAGAACTACCTGAAATCTTATGAGTAATTTCGTCTGTACTAAACTCTGTTAATTCTTCACCATTCTTTGCATAACAAGATGTAATAATTTTGACGTATCTGGTATTAATTGTGTTTTCCCACTTAATAACGTAGGTAGAAAAACTATCACTTGTAAACTCAGCCTTTGTAATAGCTTTTGAATCATCCAACTCAAGATTTGCCTGTCCATCATCTGTAAGATTTTCAAGCTCATCTGTCTCTTCGTTGAAGTGAATCAAATCTACATCTGTTTCAACATCACCTTCCAGTGTTTCTGTAACTGGTGTGAATGCCTGCTTGTATTCCATTGAAACTGTTACGTCATCAGTTGGTTCAACCTCTTCTCCAGTCTCAATATTTACAAAGCAAATATCGTATGCTAAGAATCCATAGGAATCAGCTTCTTCAATATCTGTTTTATCTATGAGCTTCTGCTCAACTGCTTCAAAAGCTTCCTTTGTCTCCTCAGCGTCCTTCTTGATAGGAGTAACCTTAAGGTCTGCATTCTCTGGAACTGCTCCCTTAACTGTTACGATTACTTCGTCGTCCTCGTAAATAAGTATTGGATCTGGAAGTCGTTTCCATCCACACTTCTTACAAACACCCTTCTCATCGAATTCACAAGATTCTGTGAACTCTTCCATATCACAATTCTTGCACTTTACTGTATGTTTGCCGTCCTTGGTTGAGGTGTAAATGTATTCGTGCTTACATTTCTCTTTTTCTTCGTCGATAAGATTTCCATCCTCATCGAACTTTCCTTTTATTTCCTCCTTAAGGATTGCTTCAAGCTCTCCTGTTTCTTCGTTAATAACGTATTCGTAAGTAGCCTTAACCGCTGTACCATCTTCATTTGTTGTGATGATGAAGTAAGTATCACCAACCTCTGGTTCAGGCTTTTCAACATCCTCAGCCTTTTCCTTCTCAGTCTTTTCCTTGTCAGCCTCGCCTTCAGGTGTTTCTACTTTGCCCTCACCCTCAGCAGCGCCTTCAGGCTTATCAGCTTTGTCTTCACCCTCAGCTGTTTCTTCGCCTTCAGCTTTTGGTGTTTCATCAGGATTAACCAGGTTTTCAACTGCATCCACTATCTTGTCTACAATTGTTTCCCCAGGTTTCTCCCCATCTCCCTCAGCAGGCGTCTCGCCATTTCCTGGAGGAGGTGCCTCCGCATTCAATTCCTCATCTGCTGCAGCTGCTGGCTCCTCTGATGTTGGTGCAGCTGTTCCAAGAACAGCATTCTCAGCAGCCGGCTCACTCTCAGCAACCTGCTCTTCAGCAACTACTGGCTCATCCGCTCCATCTAGTTCAGCATACGCAGAAGCTGACATAGAGAGGTATAAAGCTGCAATAATGCTTAATGAGATGATTCTATTGAATAATGATTTTCTTTTCATATACTCTTCCTCACTAAAACCAAACTACTGAATCAACACTCGTGAACTAAGTTAATGCCTGTAACTAAGTTATAGGCAGTAACTATCGTAGTGTTAGAATACTACAAACAATGTGAAGAAGTTGTGACAAAAATGTGAACTGGCAAGAATTGTCAGTTAACTGGCAAGAATAGTTTTAATTTGTTATTAATAACCTCAGTCGTGCGAGTATTAGCTGTCAAATTAACTATGTTACAGTTCGAAATATTATCTGAAAACGTTAGAATTTCCCCCTAAAAACCAAAAAAAACAGGAAGTCTAAACTTCCTGCTTTTTTGGCTATTATTATGTATTATTTCTCATCTTTATCCGAGGTTATGGCAACCTTCTTTTTCTTCTTTGCTGCAAAGGTAAGAGCAAGAATTATTGAAAGAGCTGCTATAACTGCAATAATGATTCCAACAATCATATTTCTGGTAGCATTATTAGCTCCAAAGGCAGCCTTCGCTGTTTCTTCATCATCAATATCAATGACATCAAGAGGAATCTCATTATCTGCTATGATTTCCTCTTCGACTCCCTGTCCATCCTCAAACTGCTGATTGTCCTGACCATCACCGTCCTGACCGTTATCATTTTGACCATTAGCGCCAGCTCCACCGGCATTGCCACGGTTGTTAGTAGTTCCTGGCTGACGATCTACGTTGTTACCACGGTTTGTGTACTGATACTCATAAGTTGGTTCGCCATAGGTAGTGGTGGTCTCGTAGGTCACATCGTTTACCTGAACAATATCACCTGTATATTTCTTATATGTGAAAGTAAATGTAGTATCTTCCTTCAAACCATTGCTGGCTGTTCGGTAATAGGAATCCGGGTAATAGCCTGACACATGCTTAGCTGGAACATAGATGATTTCTCCTCTTGCCGCATAGAATGTGTCTACCGGAAGCAAATCATTGCCTGACTCATCCACATATTTTACATCATAAGAAATCGCCTGACCTACACCGTAGGCAACCACATAGCTCTCATCGCCTGTGACATTAAAGGTGGCTGTGATCTGACGCTGTCCATCAGAACTCTTTGTAGCTTCAGTTACAATTGCGTTTCCGCCTGATACACGAAGACCTGCCACATAGTACTTTGACTGACCTGTTGTCTTATTTGGCTCTATCTTAATGAGCTCATCCACATCAAGGTTATTTACGTTGTCGCCAAATCCTAATCCCTGGATTTCAATTTCAGTAGTGTCCTTTGTGATGCTCTCAGGGGAAACCTGATAGGTACCTCTGAGACCTTCTACTGCTGCTGCATCAAAATATGCATAAGCCTCACCATTTGCCTTTTCCTCACTATCCAGGTACGTATATGCGTTATTTCCAAGAGAAATTTTTATTCTGTAGGTATACGCCTTGGCCTGCACCTCAGATGAATTAGCAAATGAAAATCCAAGAGTACATGTTGCTGCAAGAACAAGACCAAGTAGCTTTTTTGAAAATCCTGTCATACTAAGCCACCTCCTCATTCTCGTCCTTAGTCATTCTGAAATACCACAGAATGAGAAGCAGACCAAATACCAATGCAATACTGCAAAGCACAAGTGGAAGAATTGAATCACCTGTCTGTGGATTGGCACTTGTAGGCATAGCATCATCATCAATAATAACGATGTTGTTGCCACCTGAAAGTGTCTGAACTATCTTCTTCACAACAGTGTTGTGGTTTTCTACATTATCTCCGTGTGTTGCAGAAGATGTAGGCTCTGCCCCAAACTTAATCTCCAGAGAACCAAGTGTAGACATATAGGCATTGTTCTGTGAATTACCATCCAAAACAACTGTGACAGTAACAGTACCATGGTCATGAGCTGCAACTGTTCCAAGAGAGAAATAAGCTCCCTCATTTCCATTAACCTGATTCAGACCGATGATTGCATCTACCCCCTCAGCATCACCACCGATTGTCTCACTGTCAAAAAGAGGTTCCTTGCTACCAGAAGTCTCAATCTTATAAGAATAAGCACCGCCTGTAGCCTTTGAGCCTTCCTCAAGAGTCTTTACAACATCTGCATTCATGTAAAAATCAGCTGATGCATCCGTATCGTTGTGATACTGTACCGTATATGCGATAGTATCGCCTGGCATTGCATTTTCAATTATAGACTTGTTCTTATCATAGGTAGAGCTAATAGCATTTCCCTTATAGAACACTTCCCAAGTATATGGCGGCAATATCTCTGCCTTAGCTTCCATTCCTACGCCTGCAAAACCAATAAATGCAACCGTAAGGGCAAGAACCATATTTAAATAAAACTTTTTCATTTCAATTGCTCCTAACAGCTACATTAATTAATTGATAGAGGTAATATTTCCTGCTCCGTCAAAGCTGACCTCTACGCCCCAGGCACCAAGAATAGCCTCTGACGCGTTGTGGGCCTGAACTGCATCTACCCTCAGTTCCACGAAAAATCTCTTGTTGTCATATTTATATTCATTGACTACAGTACCAGTGATTGTATTACCATTTTCATCCTTGGCATCCACAGTCTTTACGAAATTAACTATCTTGTTGTCTATAGTGATGGTCTTTAAAAACGCTGAAGACTCGCCTGCTCCTAAAGGCTTCTTGCAGTAAAAAGCCTGACCTTCGGTAGTGGCATCACTTTCATCCTCAATCCATTCAAGGGTATTTACCCCAAGCTGAATAAGGCTTGGATCTAAAACCAAATCCTTAGTCTCACCATCTGATTCTGTCCAGCTTCGTCTAACCATAACGCGAACATACTCAGAATACTTGCCAGTAGAGGTATTCACCACCTGAACTGCTTCAGGATACTGCTTACCAACCTTGAAAGGTATGTCATTTGTTTTGTCATCATCATTAGTATTCATTTCCTCAGCAATACCAGGAAATGTAAGATTTCCGTCACTAACGCTGACATATTTTCCATCCTGAAGCTCCTGAATATCTACAGAAAGCTTGGAAGTAGAAAAATCTACCTGCTCTGCGTTGTTTGAATAAGTAATCGCTGCCCTTGTGGCTCCTGCTGAACTTGCAGCCACCACAATCAATCCTGCAGCAAATACGATGAGGGGATTCTTAATTTTCTTATTCATTACTGTCACCCTCCCCGTTACTTACTTTACTAAACTCGGCATCATAGCTTTCACGGCTCATAACCTTTTTATTCCAGTCGCAACTCTCGTTGCCCTGTTCATCATAAATAACCCTTGTAGCTTCCTCGATGATAACCACATTGAAGTTTTCAGCCAGTTCATGATTCTTGACTGTAATCTGAAGCTTAAGCTCAGGAGTTGTCTCACCTGCTGCAAGTACTGGCTTGTAGTAGAAGTAGCCGTCCTGATTCTCACTCCAGCCATTAGACGTTGCTTCCTGGGTCAAATCAGCCTCAAAGTTGCTGCTGTATAAAGCCTTTACTCTCACATAAGCATCATACTGGCTTGTGTTGGTAATAGATACTGTCTTTAAAAGACCTTCAGCATAATCATTAGGTGTAAGTTCTGAGTCACCAAGTGTCACAAGCACGCTGCCTGTAGTCTGATGTGTGTCAGTAAAATATGCCATTGTAGTTCCTGCTGATGCAGCGGCAACCATCATAAAAGCGGCAGCAACAAGCATGTATTTATTTAACTTCATATTAGCTGCCTCCTATTATTCCTGGTTTTGTGTATCCTCAGTCTTTGGAAGGTTCGAACCCTCCCACTTGTAATCAAAAGTGGCGTTTCCAGCTTCGTCAGTAACCTTAGACTGGCTGAATCTATTTTCTACGCTGACTCCGCCCACTTCAACTCTGTCATCATAATCATTCACAAACTCTACAGCTACAGTATCGTCTGCAACGATAGTAATTCCGTTGCCACTACCTGCATCAGCAGCCTGTTCCACATTTTCCACTGGAACAGCCACCTTTGTGTAGCTGGCACCTGAATATACTTCTGTAACATAGGCAATCGCCCCTGCTGGAAGATGCTCAATAGTAACCGACTGAGTGGTAGCACTATCAAAATTCATTGTGTAAACATTGCTGTAAACAAGCTCTCCAAGAGTCTTTGTCTCAGATTCAACCGAAGACTCCTCTGGCTGATAAACCTCTACATCGAAAACAAAACCTGCTGTTCCGAGAGACTTATTGAAAGTATTAAGCGTCTTTTTGATTTCAAGATTTCCAAAACGAGGCTCAGCCTCTGCCTTTGGGTATATATTCACACTGTAGTTCCAGGTGTCACTGCCCTGTCCTGTCAGCACATAATCACTTGTAGGAGCATAGAAAACTGTAGGGGTGAAATTGTATATATTTACCGCATCCATTGTCTCTTTCGAAACATAATAAAGGTAAATTCCGGCACCATTTGCAATTGTAGTGCTGGCTTCAAATCTGCCTTCACTCTTAATACCTGTAATCACGCGCTTTGTAAGGCTGTCATGATTTGCCTTAACAAATTCTGTTGCAGGCTCTGTGACATACTGCTTTACATCTTCAGCCTTTGAACTTGAATTAATGTAGGATAAATCAATTCCAGCATTCTTAAATTCTGAAGAAACTGTAGGACTTCCTGCTGTATCCAAATCCGCAATTTTATAAAGTTCAAACTCAAGGTCGCCCTGGTATTTCTGAGCTAACTTCGAGCTGTCTGAATATGGATCAATCACTGCTGTAATTGTAACAGCCTCTGTGGTATCCACGCGACCTGCCGCACTTGAATGAAATGCATTAAGTCCGTTTACAACCAAAACTGCCACAGTAGCAAACGCTATAAAATTCTTACTTCTCTGTACTAAACCTTTCACAATAAAACCTCTAAGCTTTAGCATTTTTCCTTTTAAATATAGTTCTGATAATCAGGATTATAATAATAGCAACTATGAAGCCTGCTATTGTAAACATCATATAGTAGTCCTTCACTGTTTCAACAACAGCCTGAGTACCTGTAGGAACCTCATCCTCTCCAAGGTATTCTACTCTTGTACCCTGGACCAAAAGTCTGTGGGTATTTACACCATAAGGTGTGCAGGTGAACAAGGTAACTAAATCCTTGCCATCTTCCACTTCCATCAGTGATTTTAAGGTATCCACATCCTCGGCTGGAATCATTGGATAAATGTTGCAAACCTCATAGGCAAGGGTCTCATCCAACACGTGGATATAGAACTTATCTCCAATCTCCATCTGATCCAAGTCAGTAAAGAGCTCTGCCGATGGCAAACCTCTATGACCAACAATTACTGAATGTGTACTGCCACCACCAATTGGAAGGGCTGTACCATTCATGTGTCCAAGAGCTGTCTGAATATACTCATCAAATGTGCCATGCATGATAGGAAGCTTCAGATTTATCTTTGGAATAGAAAGATAAGCCATTATGCCATCTCCATTTACATTTAGCACTGAATAATATTCTGACTCCAAAAATGTCTCTGTAGGTGTGATTGCATTGCCCTCAGCACCTGTAGCAAAAGCATCTGTTCCAATGGCATTTTCAGTGATTACAGAGTTGAACTCCTCTGCAGCTGTCCACTCAGCGGAATAATCCTCTTCACTCATGTTTGAAACTGAAGCCTCATAATTGTTAATTAGCTTACTTTGAACATACACATTCCACTCATTTGAAACGGTAGGATAAGCTAAAACACCAGCGCCTACAATGAATAATGAACAAACTAAAAACTTAATTATTAGCTGTTTCAATTAGATGCCCCCTTTTTGTTAGTCCATCTATCAAACAAGTACAGTATCAAAATAAATAATGCTACTATTGCAAGTCCCACAACTACCCAAAGAAGATAATTGGTGTGGAGGCTGACTGCTCCAAAAGTTGGTGTTTCGGCATCTGCCAAAAGCTGTGGTGTAAACTCTACCCTGTGACCTCTGATCATCAAACGCTGAGTGTTAACACCGTATGGTGTACAGGTAATAAGTGTACAAAGATCCTGCCCCGGCTCAACCTCAAGAAGTGAAGTATCGTCTGGCTCCACCACATCAATGGAGTCAACCTCGTAGGCTATATACTCATCCATAATAATGATAAAAAAGTCTTCTCCAAGCTGCATTCTGTCAAGGTCTGTAAAAAGTGTGGCACTTGGCAGACCTCTGTGGGCTGAAAGAACCGAGTGAGTATCAGGACCACCAATTGGAAGTGATGAACCCTGTAAATGTCCAACTCCAATCTGAAGTACATCTTCATTTGTAGTATGGAAAATTGGAAGTTTTACATTGATTGAAGGGATTTGAATGTATCCCATGATGCCGTCGCCATTTGCATTTAAAATGCTCATGTAGTTTTCATCCACACCATTTGCCTCTGCCTCAGCAAAGGAATCTGGCAAGATACTTGGCAACAGTTCTTCATTATAGACACGAGCTCTTTCAAGCTCATCAAATGTGCTGATTTTTCCCTCTTCTATGGCACTTGCAACTGAAGTCTCATAATTGTTTACCAATTTGGACTGTACATGATTGTTCCAAGTGTTTGCTGTGAGGGGATACAGCAGCAAGGACAAACCAGCTATCATTAAAGCACCGATTCCTATAAGCTTATAGTTTCTTTTAAAAAATGCCTTCATTATTCTACCTAGCCTCTCCTTGATGCTGTGCTCTGGCGGAACTCCCGCCAGAGTAGCATCAAAAAATTTTATAATTAAAGTCATCATATCATAAAAATATGTCTAATATATTATAAAAACTTTCTAAATACCATTTTTATGCAACCATCAAGTTCTAATTGCATTAAAAATGGTATTTTAGCAGTTTTTTAATACACTACTATGATTACTTTAAAGCACCTCTACGCTTTGCTGCGAAGTAAAGAGCTGATGCAAGAACCATGATAGCTACACCAAGTACTGTGAAGATTGTAGTACCCATACCACCAGTGAATGGAAGTGAAGCAAGCTTTGTATCCTTCATTTCTGCTGTACCGATTCTTACAACTGGAGTTTCAGGAGTTGTATCCCACTCAACATCTGAAGCTACTGGGTTTAAAGCATATCCTGTAGGAGCTGTGACCTCGACAAAGCTGTATGTCTTCTCCGCATCGAAACCGTATGCTGTAGCTACACCATTGTTGTCAGTTGTAATCTTAGAAGCTTCATCCTGATTATCTACCCAACCTGTAAGGTAGTTTCTTGAATCAAGTGTTGCAAACTTTCCATCATTGTTCTTAATTACGAACTCTGCACCTGCAAGTGTTTCGCTCTTGTTCTCATTATACTTTGTAATAGAAATCTGACCTGAGAATGACTCTACTGTCTTAAAGTTATCTTTGTACTCGTGATCTGCAACTGTTGGATAAGCCTTGTTAGCAATCTCAAGAGCTGTTGCTGTTGCTGTATACTCAAGTGTTACTGCTGTATTTGCATACTCGTTGTTGTCTGTTACTAAATCGCTAAGATCTACTGTGAATGAATTGTCTTCTACAGTTACCTTCTTTGTCTCTTCGCCCTTAGCTGAAACAACTTTGATTGAAAGCTGGTTATTCTCATCTACATCATAGTTTGCACCTGAGATTGTATCTGTTACAGCAAACTTTGTTGTGATTGTCTGTCCAGCTGGAACATAAGGAACTGTTGTTGAAACTGTATATGTAAGCTTCTCACCGATTTCAACATAGATTTCATCTACAGTCTTGTCAACCTGTGTAGGCTCTTTCTTTGCATTAAGCTTAGCTGAAACAAGTGATGTAGCAGCACCATTTGTATAGTCCATACCAACATAAGCTGCCATTGTCTTGTATGTGTAACCTGTTTCTGTAGCATTGATTACATAAAGACCAGCAGATGTAACTTCCATACCATTTGTAAATGTTGCGCTTGTTGCTACATTTGCAAGAGCTGCTGCTCTTACTGACTCAGAAGCATCCATATAAGCCTTGATAAGTTCCTGTGTATCATCTACATTTTTGATTGACTTAAAAGCATCCTTATAGCCATCAACGATTTCCCAACCAGTTGTAGTTGTAGTATCTGCCTTAATTACCTGTGCGTATGTAAGTGTAGCGTCAGTACCTACATTCTCTACTGTGATAGTAGCCTTTTCTGCTGCGAAAGCAGTTACGCTCATTGCCATCATCATTACAGATGCAAGAGCTGTAGCAATAATTCTCTTGAACTTCTTCATTTTTCCTTTTGTTCTCCTTATTATATTTTTTTACTTTTTTTTGATATAAAAAATCCTTTCATTTCATTCTCAGGATTTTTAAACAATATTCGGAATCACTTGATTTTTCTTTGAAAAATCAATCTTCCTCATATTGTTTTGTGTCCTAAGTCTAAATGAGATTTTTACAAGTAAAAACTCATTTAAGACTTTTGACACTTATATCTCTTATATAACAACAGCGCTGCCCCAATCATCATAAGAACTCCGCTGATTGTATAAGGGAATATACCTCTTCCACCTGTTTCTGGAAGGGTGTAGGCAACCTGGTTTGCAAAGCTAAGCTTTACAGTTTTGAGAGTTGCACCATTTTCAGAGTTTGTAACCTCCTCAACTATGCAATTCTGTAAGTCGCCCTTTTGGTTCATGTAGACAGAGGTGCCATTTGTTCTATCAATTGTCACATGCCATACATCCGTACTCATAGCGTAGCCGCTAGGAGCTTTGGTCTCTGAAAGAGTGTAGTTTCCTACTGGAATTACTATAGGATTTTGTTCCTTTGCTCTATCATCTTCAGTCGTGTACCACTTAACAACGCCATCAGAGCCGCTCTTTCCGTAGTACTTAACTGTTGAACCCTCTTTTTTTTCTTCTGCGAGAGTAAATTCTCCACCCTGCAGAGTCTTGCCTGATGTGCTAACTTTTACAAGCTGCCAATCAAAGACTTTATTAAGAATATTTTCAAACTCAACAGACTTTTCGTAGATAGTGTCGTAAGCAACAATCGCTTCTCTTTTTACTTCTACAGTTCCGTCGAGAGTAACCTTTGTCTGGTAATTATCCAGGCTGTAACCATTGTTTGTAAGCACATAGGTTTCTTCAATCTTGTACTTATTTTCCATAAGATTTTCAAATACAGCAGTTTCTCCAGCCTTTAATGCAAACTGAGACCATTCGTTTGTTGTATACTCAGTATCACCAATCTTGTATGGCTGATTTGCCAGTGGAATGTAGTAGTCGTTTCCATCGTTTCCTGTCCTTACCTCTGCAATGGTAAAGATGTAGTTGGCATCTGTATCTGTATATCCTTCAAAACCATTAGTTACCTTCTTAGTAAGAGATAATGTCTTAGGATGCTTAGTTAATATATTTACAATTGATTTTACGTTTTCTCTGGTAGGTTCTGCATCCTTATCCAAAGAAAATGCTGCAGCCTCATCATTTAAAGCTGTAAGCTTAAGGGTTGGCTCTTTTTCCGGTTCTCTGTAAGCTGTAAAGTCAAGCTGCCATTTTGCATCAAGCTGCGCATTGTAGCCCTCAGGAGCTTTTGTCTCCTTCAGGTAATAAGTTCTGCTTACTGAATCCTGTTCGTCTTCAAGATAACCTGCTGCAAGTCCTGCAAACTTGATAGTTCCGTTATCATCAGATGTGGCAACTGCAGGTGTGTTAACGCCTATTGTGGCTACCTGTGTACAAGCCTCATCTGTATAAAGTGTAAACTCTGCTCCAGCAAGACCTTCGTGATTCTCATCCACCTTAAGTCCAGTGAAATCAGCAGTTCTTGTCTCTGTCTTCAAGAAGTTGTAGCTTATCTTACAATTTGAAAGGTTCGCACCACGCTCAAAATAAACGACTGTAAGGATATGCTCGCTTTCGCTAAATTCCTCTACATTGTTTTCATCAACAATCTTGTAAAGATTCGTATTACCGATTCCCTTTGTTGTATAAACAGTTTCATCCACAGAAGATGTCAATTTATTTTGAAAATCACCTTGGATTAGAATCTCACCTGTAGCAAAGTTAATCTGACCTTTGATGATGTCATGGATACCACCCAAGTCAAGGACAAGCTTGTCATCTACATATACGAATACATCATCATCGCCTGAGAACTTGAATATTGTATCCTTGCCTTTAGTCTTACCACTTCTAGCAACATTAAATTTGATTGGAAGGTACATTCCAAAATGGTGGTCTCCGTAGTTACCTGTCTCGTTTTTGAAAGGTCTAAACTGATCTCCACTATGGTCTGTATCTGGAACAATCTTTCCATTTTTTTCAATGTATTTGTGTTTGCTGCTATCAAGTGTCCAGTAGCCATCTTCGTCATAATTAAACTGGACTGGTATCTGGTTATAGTAGTTTGTTATGTATGAGTATTGTTGTCTGTTTTTCTCGTATTCCTCGTATTTTGGAAAAACTGGGTTCTTGTTACCCTGAGCAAGCGTAAATACACCATTAGTCATTGTCCTTGCAGCCAAGTCCTGGTATACACGCCAGTAATCGCATTTATTACTAGGTTCAGATTCCCCACCATAAGTGAAAGCGAAGTTATCACTAAGGAATCTACCATTCTCAGATTTAACATCATAGTTAACAAATGTTGCACCTTCCACATAGGTGTAGGCAGAGGTAAGAGTGGTTGGGATTGGCTCCAAGTCAACTACTACAACGTTGGCAACATTTCTAACTTCATCTCTATACCCTAATATATGCTCCAACCAGTTATACCTGACATTTTTCATTCGACTCATTTTTATGTCTACAGTAAAATATGGATCATTTATTTTATTATTTGGATATATATGCTCTTCATAAAGATTATCGATAGAATCAGAATAAATCTCATAATGGGAAACACTTGCAACATAATAATTAGTTGGTGGTACAAAAGTAAATGTAAATGTATCGTTTACACTGGTACTGTATACAAAATATTTATTTTCATCATCACCTGGAATGATATCCTTGGGTTTACTACCTGCACCGTATGAATTCCTCTGTAAAACTCTAAGAGCTATCCTGTTATTTGTTAAACTTGGATATTTTACGGGTCCATTTCCCGCATATCTCGCATTTGCTGCACCAGAACCGTAAGCTTTATCATCATAGAAAATAGAATTCCATGCATACCCGATACCTGTTACCGCATAAATCGAAAAGCTATCAGCCTCAAACTCAACGCCTTCCTCAGTAATCTCAGCATCAATCTTCTCAGCAGTATTGTCATCTTTAATATGAACAACTACGTCAGCTTCAATTTTTGAAGACTCGATGGAAATCTTTACATTGTAGCCTTCCTTAGGCTCAAGCTCCTTGCCATCTGCTTCAAAGCGGATATCAAAGGCATAAACCTCATCAACTTCACCTAAAGGAGTAGCTTCATCTACAAGTTCCTTCTCAGAAGCTGAAAGGTTTATTGGATCAACCTTGAACTCTACATCCTCATCAAAGGCTCCTGCTGGAACAACTGCCTTGATAAGGAAGTCCTTAAGCTCGACTTCGTAGGTGGCATCCTCTTTGATTTCCTGTGGCTTTTCAAAACCACATTTTATACAAGCTCCCTTTTCGTCATACTCGCAATCCTCAGTAATTTCCTCCTGGCAAAGCTTGCAAGTCTTGACATGAGTGCCATCCTCGTTGGTCTTGTACTCATAGTCGTGTTCGCACTCTTTTTCTTCAGATGAATCAGTTTCTTCTTTTTTCTTATCCTTGTCCTTTTCAGAAGAACTGTCATTTGAATCCTTATTTAATTCCTTTTCTGTGGATGTCTTCTTTTCAGAATTTGAATCATCTGACTCTGACTGTTTTGAATCCTCATCAGAAATTGATGCATCCTCTTTTGAATCAGAGGTATTATCCTGAGACTCTGAAGCTTCTTCCTTATCAGATATTTCTTTATCAGAGGTTTCCTTATCAGAACCAGACTCAGTTGAATTAGAGTTCTTAGAATCTGAATCATCACTTGCTGCTGCCTGGCTTGCAACTTCAGTGCTTTCTTCATTTATGATATTCTCACTGGTCTCAACTATCATATCCTCTTCTGCCGCGCTTGTGAATGATGAAATAGGTGCTGCAAGCATCAAGGCTGCTGCAAGACCAAATGAAATAAATCGTTTAAAACTGTGGTACTTCTTCATTACTGTCAAACTCCTTTGTAATGCCAGTACATTGTCTGAACACTCTGTGTTTAAATTGTTAAGAAATTGTGTCCACGCAACGTACAGGCGATATATTACAAAGATTTATCTGCTTTGAAAAGTACCTTGGCAAGATAACGCATTTTTTGGCAAAAAAAAAGCCTAGTCCTTTAATGGACTAGGCTAAAAAACGGTGAATAAACCTCTTATTTCTTATATTCATCCTTATCATTACTTGTTGTAATGGCATTGTTTCTCATCTGAGAAACGATAAACATAACCACAAGAGTCAGGATAACTAAAATGATAAGTGTGATAATCATACTACGTGCCAAGTGGGACTGCTCCATTATAGCTTTAGGAGTTTCTTCATCTTCAATTGTCTCAACTTCGCCGTTTGTAGGAGTCTCCTCCTCACCGATTGTAGTTGTATCATCGGCATTTTCATCTACAAATCCGTTATCATCAGTTCCTTCTGCAGTTGCAGTAACTGCTTCTGTAGAAGTGGCAGTTGCTGTCGCGCGGTTGTTAACCACTCCTCTGTTTACAGCAGTTGTAGGATTTGTATTGGTGTTTGTAATTACAGTAGGTTCACCCTCGTTATACTCATATTCGTATATGTAGGTAGGCTCACCCTTTGTATAAACTGTCTTTGTTTCGTAAGTAGTCTCATAGGTCACTGTAGCTGGAAGCTTTTCATATGTGAAGGTAACAGCTGTGCCCTTTGCAAGTGTAACTGTTCTTTCCACTTTATCTGGCTTGTAATCAGGCACATGTCTTGCAGGAACAATTGCTTCCTCACCCTCTGCGCCGTAAAGTGTCTCCGCTTCATAGAGAACATTACCAGCAGTATCAAGATACTTTACCTTGTATGGGATGATATTACCCACACCATAAGCTGCTACGTATGCCTCATCCTCCTTGACTGTAAGTGCCACATTTGTGCCACCTGCCTCAAGAGCATCTGCGCCTGAACGTCTGATTCCCTTTACATAGTATTTCGAACCTGCCTCTGAAGAAGCAATCTTTACAAGGGAAGCTGCGTCAAAGGAAATCACATCCTCATAAGAAAGGTTTGAAATCTCAAGTCTAAAAGGAACCTTCTTTCCATCCTCAGTAGTTCTATTTACAACCTTTGTGCTAACATTTGTGTTAGCATTACCATCCTTGTTTACAACAGAAAGTGCTGCTTCGTCGAAGGATGCATGTATATTGTCACCTAAGGCAATATTTACTGTATAAGTATATTCCTTTGCTTCAGCTGTAGCAGGTACTACAAAAACAACTGAAAGTACAAATAGAAGGGTTAATGCTATACCGAAAAATCTCTTAATGTTTTTCATACTAAGCTACCTCCTTCTTCCTGTCCATCATGAGCTTGATATAGAATCCGATTAAGCTCATACCTAGAAGAAACATGAATAAACACACTGCAAATGGAATAATAGAATCACCTGTCTGTGGATTTGCAAGTGGAACCTGGCTTTCATCGATAGAAACCACCTCTGTACCATTGTCAAGAGTCTTAATAACCTGCTTTACGATGGATTTCTTCTCAGATACAGGTACATACTGATTTACTGTGCTTGTAGTTGTCTTTGTCTCTTTTACAGTCTTGCTATACTTAGCAGAGCTGCTATCCTCTGCACCGAACTTGATGTTAAGGTTGGCCTTTGCTGCCATGTAATTGTTAGTCTGTGAATCACCATCCAATGTGATTTCAACAGTAACATTTCCTCTGTCACCCTTTTTTACACTACCAAGTGCAAAATATGCGCCGTCCTTACCAGATACCTGGTTAAGACCTACAGACTCTGTAGCGTCGCCACCGACAGTCTCGCTGTCGAAAAGCTTCTCCTCCGAAGCTGTGTCCTTGTTCTTTATAATTCTAAAAGAATAAGCACCACCCTGAGCCTTTGCACCATCCTCAAGGGACTTTACAACATCAGCACTCATGTAGAAATCAGCGCTTTCGTATTCAGAACCATTAATATAATCCACGCTATAAATAATTATATCACCTGGCATCGCGTTTTTCAAAACTGCTGCATTTTCATCGTAGGTTGATGTAAATGCTTTGCCTGTGTAGGTGACTTCCCAATTGTAGCTTGGCCCCTCAGCCTCTGCGGCCTTGACTCCAAGCTTTGTTCCAGACATTCCTGCTACTACAAGTGAGAGAGCAAGAACGATATTTAATATACCCTTTTTCATATCTTACTCCTCTCTTAATTAATACCTGAAATAGTTCCGTCTGTAGCGATTGTAGCATCAACGCCCCAAGCACCAAGCATTGCTTCTTTTGCATGACGTGCCTGAACTGCATCTACTCTAACCTGAATTTCAAAGTTCTTGTCCTGATAACCGATGATTGTAACAAGCTTCTGTCCGTCCTCATCATCTGGATCTACTCTTTCAATTCTGTAACCATCGAGCACGCCCTCTTCAAGCTGAATACCATCAAGAAGCTTTGCCTGCTGACCTTTTGCAAGAGGCTTCGTGTAGTAGAAGACAGCCTCCTCGCCGTTTGTAGAGTCAACCTCTAACCAGCCCTCGGAAGTCATCAGCTGAATAAGAGTAGGATCTGCATCTGTAATCTTTTCTCCGTCAGCATCAACCCAATCCTTAACCACTGTTACACGAACATACTCTGGGAAATCTCCCTCTGAAGTGTTCTTTACAAAAACCTCTTCACTATACTTCTGGTTAACCTGAATTTCAGCCTTGCCACTTACCACATCAGAAAATGATGTAAGCGCAAGCTTGCCTGGCTCTGTATCGCTACCTGCCACTGAAACAGCATTTCCACTCTGATTTTCAATCAAATCAACAGAGAATTTCGCTGTCTCAAAGGTCACGCCCTGAGTCTCACTAGAGTACTCATTTACAGCTTTTGTGGTACCAAAGGCACTTGCTCCAACAAGTATTACACCTGCTGCTAAAACGAATAAAGGATGTTTAACATTAATTTTCATTGTCAGCACCTCCTTCATTCTCAGTAACTTCTGTTGCATCAGCCTGAGCCTGACTGCCAGACACTGTATTTACTTTTCTTTCGATAGAAGCCTTAATAACCTCTGTCTCTTCTGTGGTCTCATCCCAGGTTGGCTTGTTGTCCGCACTAAGCTTACAAGCTTCTGAAACAACGATTACATTGAACTCGTCCTGGCTCTCACCATTAGCATCAATATCGACTACAAGCTCGCCTGTGCTCTCTCCTGGCTCAATTGACTTAGAGAAATAGTAGAACTCATCTCTGCTGCCAAGGCTCCAGTTTGCTGAAGCACTTTCCTTGAAGTTTAATCCGTGAGTACTTCCTGCAAAAAGCTTTACTCTAACAAATACTGGATAATCGCCAGTGTTCTTTACTGTGATTGTCTTTGTTGTTCCTGATACCTTTTCATCAGGTGTGATTTCATAATGACCGAAACCTGCCTGACCTACTGCAGAATGTGTATCTGTGAAATATGCCATAGCTGGCTTCACTGCCACTGCTCCAAGTAGAAGGAGTGAAGCAGCAACTACTAAATATTTTTTCTTATTCATTACTGTTTACCTCCTTTCTACTGAAATAATCTCTTTACAAGTTTCTTAACTGTATCAAATACGTTTGTAATTCCAATTCCACCATGGTTATCTCTTCCATCGTAGTCGTTTACAAACTTAACGGTCTGAGTCTCCCCAGCCTCAACTGTTGGAGTGGTGTTCTCTGAAGAAATAAGCTCGTAGCATGCGCCACTATATACTTCTTTAACAGTTATCTTTGTATCTGCAGGAACTTCAATCTTCTCTGTCTGATCTGAACCCGCATCCTCAAAGTTCAGTCCGTATACATAGCTGTGCTCACTGTCATCAGTTGGGTCTGTATATGAAACCTCAAATACAAAGCTTGCAGGTCCCTGTGCCTTTACAAAAGTCTTAAGTGTCTTTTTTATGATAAGGTATCCTGGAGCCTTCTTCCTATTGACAATTGCAGGAATGCTTTTGCCGTCCTTTGTAACAGTTGTGAGTAATTCTTTAGCCTCCTTACTGTCTGCTGCTGCAGTAAGAACGCCTTCCACATCTGTAGTTGTATCAGATGCATTTCCTGTAAAGGTAAGCTCCCAAACAGCACCCTCAGGGAGAACATAGCCCTCGCGTGCCTTTGTCTCCTTCAGGTAGTAGGTCTTTGTTACAGAAGATGTAACTGTATCTGTAATTGTGCCTACCTCAAGATCCTTAAATTCAAATGCACCTGTCTGAGCATCTGTAGTTACTTTAGAAACTACATCAGCATCAGCGAAAGTATTAGCCTTATAAAGAGTGAACTCGGCACCCTTAACTGCCTCATTCTTCTCATTTACCTTAAATGCATTGAAGTGACCTGTGAAAGTCTTCGCCTCATCGTTCTTTACGGCTGCAACTGCTGAAGCTTCACCTGATTTGTGAAGTGAAAGCTTCTTAGCCTCGTCAGTGATAGCTGTAAGCTTGCTTGATGAACTCTTAGCACTGGCTGTAATTTCAAGCTTCCATACTGCATTGCTTGGAGTTATATAACCCTCAGCAGCCTTTGTTTCCTTCATGTAATAGGTCTCGCTAACCTCTGACTTACTGCTTGTAAGAATTCCTACTGAAAGTCCAGCAAACTTGATTGTACCATCTGTGCAGTCCTTACCAGAAACTGCCACTGCATCTACACCTATACCAATCTGTGCAACCTTTGTACAAGCCTCGTCTGTGTAAAGTGTGAATTCTGCACCGTTAAGTGGAGTTTCTCCATCAGCCTTTACCTTGAATCCTTCGTACTCAACATCAATCTTTTCATCCATGTTGAAATTGTAGCTGATTCTGCAGTTTGAAAGGTAACGTCCTCTCTCGAAGTACACAACTGTAAGTCTGTGCTCTTTGTTTGCGAAGCTGCCAAGATCTGTTCCAAGAGTATCGTAAAGATTCTTGTCGCCCAAGCTCTTGCAAGCATATACGCTATTTTTTGCATCAACTGATGAAGTAAGCTTACCCATGTAATCACCCTGGATAAGAATTTCACCAGTTGTGAAGTTGATCTGACCTCTGATACAATCGTGGATACCACCAAGGTCAAGTACTAATGTGTCATCTACATAAACGAAAACGTCATCATCACCTGAGAACTTGAAGATAGTGTCCTTTCCATTTGTCTTTCCATCACTATTGATTGAAAAGTCGATTGGAAGCGCCATACCAAAATGGTGCACATCGCTACCAAATGGTCTGAACTGTCCGTTTTCAGAAGACTCTGGAACCAAAGTCTGAACGCCATCAATCTCCTTTAAGGTGTATAAATTCTGGCTACTATCTAATGTCCAGTAACCATCAGTATCCTTATTGAAGGTTACACCTGCGTTCGCATAGTATTTCTTGATGTAGGAATAAGCACTCTTATTTTCTGAGTACTCATCATAGTTAGGGAAAGGTAAACTTCCACTACTTTGATTTAACTGAAATCCATTTTCAGAGCTAAACTTGTTTGAACCTAAGCCCTGATATATCTGGTCGAAGTGACAAACATTGCTTTCACATGCATCAGCCTTGTTGGTAGCACCATCGTTAAACTTGAAAGCGTTACCAAATACTGTAGTGTAATCTACGTATTTAACAAATGAAGCGCCCTTAACTACTGCCGTTTCACTATTAAGCTTAACAGGAATTGGCTGAAGACTAACTATTAGGTAATTAACCTTTTTGTCATCACCCATTGGTGTAAGCTGAATTTCCTGGTCAAATACAGTTGCATATTTCTCTATTGGAGAATACTTAGGATCGATTGTCTCTGTTTCCTCATTTCCAAGACCTACATAATCAATGTAGTAATTTGTAGGAGCCTCAAAGTGGAAATGGAACTTTCCATCCTTGTAAGTGTCACTATAGATAAAGAACTTATCCTCCTCTGTAGGAGCGATATAACTAAAACCTGTTGTATAATGACTGATTCTTAAAGCGTATCTGCCTGTTTTGTATGCAGCTGCAACTGTACTGGTTCCCTCAAAATGGTCTTCCTTTGTGTACGCATATCCATATGCGCTGCGCTCTGACTTCTCTGTGTCTGAACCATAGAGAACTCCGCCACCATTAGTATCCTCAGCAACTGACTCACCAAGTTCAGCGACCACATAAGGCGAAAAACTTGATGCTTCAAAAGCAACTGAATTCTCATCAGCGCTCTTAACTTCAAGCTGTTCCACATCACTTCCAGAGAAATGAGCAACTGCGTCAGCCTTAAACCCTAAAGACTTAATGGTAATAGTAACCTTGCCACCATCTTTGATAGTAGCCTTTTCATCACCAACCATGAATTTGAAGTCAAAAGCAACATATTTCTTTAAGCTGCCTACCTTGTAAGCACTCTCTACAGCAGATGTCTTGCTAAAGTCATCAATAACCTCTGCCTTGAAAGAATCTGCAGTTACTTCCTTCTCATTGAAGGTATCCTCAGGAACTGATACATCAATTAAGTATTCCCCTACCTTTAAATCACTGATAGTGAATGCCTTCTGTACATCCTTGTTCTTCTTTGTCTTGTCGTGTTCTTCGTCATAGTTTCCGCAACCTTTTATGCAGTAACCATCATCGCCAAATTCACAATCCTCTTCATCAAGCAGTTCATCACAGTCTGCACAGATTACACTATGAGTCTTGCCATCTGAGTTAGCTATGTATTTTACGTCAGTATGCTCACAATCTTTATCAGCATCCTTCTTATTTTTTTCTAACTCGAGCTTTTTCTCTTCTGTAAGCTCATTAGCGCTGCCTTTTACTTCTGCCTTTTTATCAGTTACGGCATCACCTGCATTTGTTGAAATATCATCTGCTTCAATGTCAGCCTGCTTCTGATTTTCATCTTCAGCTTTTTCTCCTTCAGCATTCTCTCCCTCTACAGAAGCTGAACCATTTTTATTCTCCTCTGCAGCGTCACCACCTGTAACCTCATCTGAGTTTTCACCATCTGCAGCGACAGTTGGATTATCGCCTGTCGAATTTCCTTCTTCAGAAATCTCCTCAGCTTTAGCTTCTCCCTCTGCTGACTCATCTGAGCCTGTGCTAGCTGTCTCCCCCACAGCAGCTACAGTCTCTTCAGCTTTTGGAGCACTTTCGTCTAAACTCTCCACTGACGCAACATTCTCTTCATCTCCAGCGTAGACACCTACGGAAGACGATGTGAATAACACCAGTGCAAGAATTAAAGCTAAAAGCTTGTTAATCTTTGGTACTTTTTTCATAATCCTAAAAGCTCCCTTAACCGAATAATTCTTTAAAAAGTTACTCAAAATACCAAATGGTACTTTGTGGACAATTTGTGTCCGAATGGTATACTAAATCACTTGAATAACAATTAAAAGGTAAGTGGCAAGAAAGACAGGCTTTTGGCAAGAAAAAAACCCCACCCGGAACAGGTGAGGATTAAAGGCTAATTGATTATTTTTGAGGACTAGTTAAAACCTACCACTTTCTGTGCAATCTTGTAGGCTGTAATGGAAATAGCACGTCCACCATGACCTGGGAGGTTGGTAGTTGCACACATTAATCCATAACGCAGCTTGCGATACAGATAGTAGTCGTGCTTCTTGATGTAGCTCCAAAGCTCACGTCGCTTCTGCTGGTGTTCCTTCGTGCCACTCTTCATAAGCAAAACTGTGGAAATAACAGTAATCATTTCCAGATAATTAAACATGTATTTCTTTACATGACTGTTTTTAATGTTTTTGTATTCATAGGCTTCAAGCATAAGCTTATTAACCTTAATCTGCTGGTCAATTCTGGAAATCATAACCTTTTCATTAACTGACTGATCATCACGACCAATATAGTAACGGTAGAAATCCACATCCAGGTAATACATATTCTTCACATATGGAAGAGGATAAAATACATAAAGATTATCAACATAGAAGGTGTGCTTTGGCAGTTCCAGTCCACAATCTCTAAGCAACTTTGTGCGATAGATTACGGAGTGCATAAGGATATACTGCCCCTTTCTGAAATGTCCAGTATCATCCCAGCCAAAATATTGATTAACTGGAAGATTTGAGTAGGACATAACCTTCTTATGGCTAGCACCTTCTTTTTCATATACATAATTTGAAATGAGCATATCAAGATTCTTGCCATGCTCTACCGAAAGACGTAAGGTCTTAAGAATTTTGTCATAGGCATCAGGATCTACCCAGTCATCTGAATCAACAACCTTAAAGAAAAGGCCAGTGGCATTCTTGAGACCGGTGTTTACTGCCTGTCCGTGACCACCATTTTCCTGATGAACTGCTTTTATGATTGTAGGATGCTCTGCTGCAAGACGATCTGCAATTTCTGCTGTGTTGTCCTTCTGACTGCCATCATCCACAATGATGATTTCCACATCCTCTCCGCCGTGAAGAAGTGTCTCCACGCAGTGCTCCATGTACGCTGCTGAATTGTAGCAAGGTACCGCGAATGAAAGTAATTTCATAATGTATCTCCTTTTTAAACACCTAATTTTACCAAATAATTTTTTTTTATTCAATAATACACATTTTACCAGTTACGTTTTGTTAAGCATTTTTTTAAAAATCGTTTTATAATAACATCAAGCTATCGTTGATTATCAGGAGTAATTTATGACAAGAGAAATTGACGGATATGTTAAAGATCTCCCTATTGGAAGCATTACTGAATCAGATGTTTATACAGACAGAGGTGTTCTACTCTGCCCAAAGCTTACAATTCTCGATCGGAAAATGCTGGAATCACTGTCCCAATACAAGGGGAGAGTCCACGTAATAGTTTCTTACGAGGGAAATGAAGAAGAATTTATTCAAAACTCCGATGAAAACGTTGCTCCAGAAGAAGACAACACCATTGGTTTCGAAGACTCCTTCAAGCAATACGCTGTTGAATCCCTCACTTCCCTCTATTCAAATTTAGATGATGCTAATACTCTGGTAACAGGCGTTGCCGAGCTTGGTCACGAACTTTGCTCGATTATCAACAATGCCAAAGAACTTAGCATTAATCTGTCAAAGCTAAAGATTAGTGATGAGTATACCTACAAGCACTCCGTTGATGTGGGAACTATGGCTGCTGTCATTGCTACCAGCATGGGGGAAACTAAAAAATTTGCCAACGATATAGCTATAGCGGGTTTACTTCATGATATTGGAAAAGGGCGG
>JAEEGL012309288.1_pt1 | contig 31398 bp, 24 predicted proteins | sample 9134231 | NCBI WGS metagenome assembly JAEEGL01 (sample SAMN16246548, study PRJNA631951) | gut metagenome | biome: gut microbiome; feature: rumen; material: fiber-attached | host: Bos | place: Iran: Karaj | collected 2018-10 | reverse complement strand
GACAGCAAGCAATGCAGGCGATGTAGTTCTGACTTCGGGTTCTACCAGTTCTTATGATATGTTCGTTGGTGGTGTAGTTGGACGTGGCAAGGCTAACGTCACATCCTGCACCAATAGTGGTCTGGTTTCAAATGACTGTCCAATAACCAAGAGTGGCCAATACATAGAGATCGGCGGCATTGTGGGCTATGGCCTGTCAGCATGCAGTATCAGTAATTGTGATAACTCGGGTGACGTTACCAATACCGCCAATTCCAAAGGATATGTTTATTTAGGAGGCGTAGTTGGTGAAGTGGGGGGCGATATGACTTCCTGTACGAATTCAGGGGCCGTTTCCAACAACGGAATGGCTACTACTGAACTCTGCCTTGGCGGCGTCGCAGGTATTGTGGATGCCATTACATTGGATTCTTGTGAAAATACCGGAGAAATATCCATTACATCTGAATCTGGTGGTATGCGCGTTGGCGGCGTGGCCGGAAAGGTTGTGGGGGCCGCTGCTTCTGAATTCAACCATTGTGAAAACGGAGGTGATATAAGTATATCGAATGAGAGCACTAAATCCGATCAAGATCACATCACTGTCGGTGGAATCGTAGGGCGAGGAGAAGCTCAATCCTTGTATTCTTCTTGCACTAACAGTGGCCATATTCAGGTCGATATGTCAGGAGATTCCAATAAAGCAGGGGTCCGCGCTGGCGGTATATTTGGAGACAACATAGATAAGGACAACGATTGCACTGACTGTGTCAACGATGCTGATATTGATGTGTACTATACAACAAGTGCCAATCCATTGATGATTTATTCCATCGGTGGTATTGCCGGTCGCATGTCCGCGCCTTTGGGCGATGGCCAGGACGGTTCAGAGATTAATACCTGCACAAACAACGGATACCTGTATGTCAAAAGTAACAGGGCGGTAATTGGCGGCATTGCGGGACAGATGATTGGGGGCAGGATTATCGACAGTGAGAATACAAATCAAGTACGCCACTTGTATGTAAAATCGACTAATTCATCATTTGTTGCGCTCGGCGGAATAGCCGGAGACGTATGGGACCATGCCGGAGAAATTACAGGCTGTTCAAACAGCGGTGCCGTAACTTTGAAGAGCCTTACCGGTTCTTCTAGCAGAGCCAATTATGCAGGAGGTATAGTCGGCTGGATAGAGGATGACACATCCTGTGTGGTGAGTGGCTGTGAGAACACGGCAGCTGTGACATGCAACACATGTAGCGACAATGCAAATGGCGCGGCTATGGCAGGAGGAATCTTTGGATACAAAGAATCCTCTTCCACAGATAAGAACAATGTAAACAGAGGTAATGTGATTGCGCTGGCAGTGAAGACCAGAGCTGCGGCAGCTGGTGGCGTTGTAGGAGTCCTTCATCATGGAACTCTACAGGCTTGCTCGAATTATGGCACAATAGAGGCCGGTGAGAAAGCCAGCGCATACGCAGATGTCAACTCAACGTACAATGCCGGCAGGGCCGGATCCATCGCCGGCTGGTATTATACTACCGATCAGGCTCCCTATCTGGCCTGCGACGGAACCATCACTAAGTGCTATGTAGGGGGAGCGGTCAAGAGTAGAACCAGCGGAGGTTCTCTCATTACCATCACTTCATCAAACTATGGCGACAATATAGTCGGCATAGGACCGGATCCTACTGACTGCTATTTTGCCGAGTAATAAAGATATTTAAGCGTTCGATAGAATGAAGATAATACTGTACCTGTCTCTGATAGTTTCGCTGCTCTCATGTTCCGGAAACGGAAAGGCGAGGACTTACAACTATACTCCTGACAAGGCCAAGGGGGCATATGCTGTGTCTGTAAAGGATTTTGGCGCTAAAGGAGATGGCCTTGTGCTTGATACCAAAGCCATCCAAGATGCGATTGACGATGCCACATTCCAAAAAGGAGGAGGGATTGTGATTGTGCCCAAAGGGATATATCTCTGCGGTTCCATATGGCTCAAGAGCAAAGTTGAACTCCACCTTGATGAAGGGGCTATAATCAAAGGCAGCCCAGACATAAAGGATTATTGCGCAGCCGATTGTTGCCCGCAAAACGAGGCCGAAATTGGCTGGGGTGATTACATCAGCGGAGGTCATCTCATCCTTGGCGTGGGTATTAGTGATGTCACTCTCAGTGGAAAAGGCCGGATTGACGGTAATTCGGATGCATTTCTGCTGGATTCCCAAGGCGAACCCTATTCCAACAAGTCGCTCATCCCTGCACGCCCATCCCAGATGGTTTGGTTCGTGGATAGTGACAATATCACCATCAAAAATATAGAACTGGCGGACTCTCCTTACTGGAGCTGTTTCCTTCTCAATTGCAAAAAGGTGAATATCTCCGGCTGCTATGTCCATACCCGCAGGAAAGACTATCACGCATTCAACGGAGACGGAATTGACATCGACCGCTGCCAGGACGTAAAGGTCTCCAACTGCACCATTGACACTGCCGACGACTGCTTAACCCTCAGGGCGTCCGGGGCTCATCTCCTGGAAAAACCGCAGGACTGTACCGGAGTAAGGGTTGAAAACTGCGTTCTTTCCTCCAGTTGCAATGCCATACGCATTGGAGTGGGGGAAGGTCATATCCACGACGCCGTCCTGTCAGGAATCTCCATTTCCGACTCAAACGTTGCTTTCAATATCGTTGGCGCCTACTCCAAGGGCGAACGCGGCCCGGATATAGACAACATCATCTTCAGAGATTTCAGGGTTGAGGCTCAAGAGTTGCTTCGCATTCATCATATGCGCTCCAAGTCATGTTCTATTAAAGATATCACTTTTGATTATATAAGCGGCACGGCTCCCAACGTTTCCCATCTCTGGGCAAAGAATGCGGCTCCTTTCAAAAACATTGTCTTCAAGAATGTGAATATTCCGGCAGAGTATGAGCGTATTAATGCCTCTGTAGTTGTTGAGGGCGGATTGTTTAAGGAAAAGATTCTTACTCAAGAGGAACTGGACGCTCGGAGTCGTTATATTGAGGAAGAAAACAAGTTGCTGTACTAAATGAAGCGCCTAATATATCTTGCTCTCGCGGTCCTTTGTTTTACCGCACATGCCCAGTCCAATACCCCGCTCCCAGAGTATCCGCGCCCCCAGATGGTGCGGCCGGAGTGGTTCAACCTCAATGGACAATGGAACTACGCCATTTTGGATAAAAATGAAGACTACGTTACTCCTCAAGGAAAGATTCTCGTTCCATTCGCCGCTGAATCAAAACTGTCGGGAGTCCAGAAGCAGGTAGGACAGGAGAGTTCTCTTTGGTACCAGCGCAGTTTCACTGTTCCACGGCAGTGGAAGGGAAAGCGCGTGCTGCTGCACTTCGGCGCCGTAGACTGGCAGGCCGAGGTATGGGTGAACGGACAGAAAGCAGGAGTTCATACCGGCGGTTATTCCCCCTTCTCCTTTGATGTCACAGATCTTTTGAAAAAAAACGGGAAGCAGGACATGAGGGTTAAGGTGATGGACGCGACAGACCAGAGCTGGCAGCCACGCGGAAAACAAATACAGAGCCCTCGCACTATCTGGTATACGCCTGTAAGCGGTATTTGGCAGACGGTATGGCTTGAAGCTGTGCCTCAAACCCATGTTCTATCTTATCTTGCTGTGGCGAATGTTGACAAGTCTTCCTTAAGCGTTCATGTTGATGCGAAAGATATTGCAGACGGAGATCTGATAATGGTTGAACTGCGGGAAGGAGGAATCGGATACAGTGCAGAAAAACCATCCGGGACAGTCATTGCCAGCGCAGAAGGGGCCGATGTAATCCTGACTGTAGCGAACCCTGAACTATGGAGCCCCTCTAATCCTTATCTTTATGGTCTTGACATTTCTATACTCCGCAAGGGGAAGGAGATAGACCGAGTATCCGGCTATACGGCCATAAGGAAGATTTCGTCTCAAAAGGACACAGATACTTTTGAAACCAACCGGAAAGGCATCCCTCAGGGATCCAAGAGATTGGCCCTGAACAATGAGATTTTGTTCCAGTTCGGTCCGCTGGATCAGGGCTGGTGGCCGGATGGCCTTTATACTGCACCGTCGGATCAGGCCCTTCGCTTTGATATTGAAAAGACAAAGGAGTGGGGCTTCAATATGATTCGCAAACACATCAAGGTGGAACCGGCCCGATGGTACTATTGGTGTGATGTTCTGGGAATAATGGTCTGGCAGGATATGCCCTGCATCGCAGACCACGACAAAACCAACAATGCATCCCGCCCTGAAGATGTGGGTGTGGCACAGAGTAATATCTGGGCTCTGAATTCATTCCGTGGCGGGACGGATTGCGATGTCCCGGATTATTGGAAAAAGAACTATTACAAAGAGTGGGGAGAAATCATAGATTGTCTTAAAGGCTTCCCATGTATTGTGGTATGGGTGCCATTCAACGAGGGATGGGGGCAGTTTGACACAGAAGATGTTGTCAAATTTACTAAGGAGAAAGACCCTACACGCCTTGTGAATGAGGCATCCGGTGGCAATTTTCGTTTGGCAGGAGATATCCTGGACGTCCACCATTACCCGGAACCGCGGCTTAACATATTTGACAGGACAAAAATCAACGTTCTTGGAGAGTACGGCGGCATCGGCTATTTGGTGGATGGTCACATCTGGCAGCCGGAAGGTAAGAACTGGGGTTATTCTGGCCTTTGCAAGACTCACGAGGAACTCTTTGAGCGATACAAACTGTACGCAGAACGGCTTAAGGCTCTAATTGACATTGGTTGTGCCGCGGCTGTTTACACACAGACCACGGATGTGGAACTGGAACTCAACGGTTTGATGACCTATGACAGGTTGGAAAAGCTGGATGCTTCGCTCCTCAGAGCTATAAACCAGAATGTGATTGAGAGCCAGAACTGCAACTGGATTTCTAAACTCGTAAAGAAATGAAACGTTTTTTCACCACCTTATTCTTCCTTGGCATAGCACTGTCGTCCTACGCTCAACTGTCGCCTGAGATGGAAGCATACATACGCGAAAATCCCAGGCGGGCGGCAGGTGTTATCCATGCTTATGAGTTCCCTCCGATTCATGACACCCCGGCTCCCAGTGGCTTCAAGCCTTTCTATATCAGCCACTATGGCCGACACGGTTCCCGTTCCCACTCATCGGACAAACCATATGTACTGCTGAGGGACTGCCTGCAAGCCGCTGCGGATGAAGGCATTATTACTCCTTCAGGTGATTCTCTCCTTGCCTGTGCAAAGGAGATGATCTTGCTTCACAATGGCATGGACGGGCGCCTGACGCCAAGGGGCGCCCGGGAGCACGAGATGATCGCCAAAAGGATGTATCAGCGTTATTCGCGCGTATTCAAGAAAGGTGAGGTGCACGTTATTTCCTCGGATGTGCCACGCAGTCTGGTGAGCATGGCGGCTTTTACATCCTCGCTTAAGGCTTGTAAGACAAATCTTCCCATCACCTTTGATTGCGGAGCAGTGTATCAGCGCGTAATCACCCTCAATAGCCCAAAATCAATCAAGAGAAAGGCGTATGAGGATGCCCATGGTGAATTGACCAGAATCCCTATAGACACTATGGCAGTTTATAAAAGATTTTTCACTGACACGGCTAGGGGAAGGGAGCTTTCCGGGAAGCCAAGTAGCTTTATCTCCGCTATTTTTAATCTGGCCCGCTTTGCAGAAGCTTATGATATTGAAGAGAACCGCTACAACTTTCTCCCTTGGGAAGCCGTTGTTACGGCTTATGCACGTCACGCCCTTCAGAGCTACCTTGCATATTGCAACTCAGTGGCCTATGGTGACGATGCCTTGAAGGATGTTGCGGTGCTGGCAAAGGAGATTGTGAAAAAGGCCGATGAGGCCATTGCCGGAGCTCCTGTTGCAGCTGATCTCATCTTCGGGCACGACTTGCCATTCATGTGCCTCTGCTCTTTCCTCGGCCTCGAAGGATTCGGCTATCCCAGACTCACTGCGGCGGAAGCGTACAGTACTTGGCCGGGTGCTAAACTGTGCACATTCGCATCCAACTTGCAAATGATTTTCTATAAAAACCGCAAGGGAGAGGTGCTTGTCAAGTTCCTCGTAAATGAACAGGAAACCCCAGTCCCTGAAATTGAAGCAGTCTTGGGGCCTTATTACAGGTGGGAGGACATCAAGCGATACATTGAGAATAAATAATAATTAACAATAAAACTAATAGTACTATGAGCAAAGAGTATGAAAGACCTGACGTGCAAACGGTTCCGGTAAGTGTGGAATCCATTATCTGTGAAAGTAATGGCGTATTGCAAACAATCATAATCGCAGACCCGTATTCGGGCGAAGATCTTGGTTAATGGATGGAGGGCATTGTTATGAAAAAGATATTATTTGTATTTCTGTGTGCAGCATGCGCTCTTACGTTTTTCTCTTGCCAGAAGGAGGAGAACGCAAATGAAGAAGTGACTCCGGAAGGCTATTCTCAGCTTACGCTCAGCGCAGTAAGTGATGAAACCCGGACCACGCTCGACGGTACCACCGTGAAGTGGGCAACCGGAGACAAAATCAAGGTTTATTGCAGTGACGGAAGTGCTTCCGATTTCACGCTGGTTGGTGAAGGCGGTAGTTCTTCGGGTGATTTTACGGGATTTGTTCCCAGTGGGAAGACTGCTCTTTATGCAGTGTACCCCAAGGACCTGTACTCATCTGTCAGCAGCACAACTGTCAATGTAACTATCCCCGCCTCACAGGAAGGCACATTCGGCGATGGGAACATAGCAGTGGCCAAGGTTGATGGAGAAACCCACAACATGGCTTTCAAGAACGTGAATGCTTTCGTGGGCTTTAACGTTCCGTCCGGTGCCACCAAAGTGGTTATTTCCAGTGTGGGTGGCCAAAATCTGTCCGGAACTCTGGCGGTTGACTGCTCTGGCGAGAATCCTACAGCCGGAGCCCTGTCTGATGGAGGCTCCAGCATTACCGTCACTTTCCCTGTGAGTACCGGTGGCACCTACTATGTGGCCATTGCCCCCGGTATTGAGCATACAAAGGGATTGTTGCTTACCTGGTACAGTGGAGAAGACGTGACCGGAACTTACTGGCTTAACAAGGCCATCACTACTGCCGCCAACAATGTTTATGATATGGGTGGTGTGTCAACCAGTGGTGATTATTATGTGACAGTTGATGGTGGCTCTTCGGTTAAGAATGGCATGAGCTGGGCTACTGCCTGGAGCGCATCCCAATTCTGGAGCAAGATTCACCCCGGAGGAACGGATTCCGCGATGGATAATGCCAAGCTGGCTAACATCAACAAGGCAACCTTCCATTTTGCGGCCGGTACCTACAACTGGGGCGCCAGCGCGGAAATAAGCATTGATGAAAGTGAAACTATTTCCTTTACTATCAAGGGTGAGAGTGGTGCCATTTTCACAGGAGATGATGATGCAGATGACGATGGAGACCACCGCATTCTTTCGCTGGGAGGCAACATGAATGTCACTTTCGATGGCATCCGCTTCGAAAAAGGTAAAGTCACAGATGGAAATGGTGGCGCCATAAACATTTCCGGCGGACAATGGAAATTTACGGGGTGTTCATTTTCTGGGAATGAAGCTAGCGGCAATGGCGGTGCCATTAATCTCGCTGGCGGAGCGATAACTATTTATAAATCAACCTTCTCGGGGAATAATGCTGGGGGTAATGGTGGCGCTATCAGCGTAGCAGAAGGTGCCAAAGTAGAGGTTCTAAAAGGCGCAAGCAATACTCAATTTACGAGTAACGTCGCTACGGGGAACGGAGGAGCTGTGTACATTGAAAGTAAAAATGGTGATCTTGTCATGGAACACAGTACTCCTAATAATCGGATAAACTATGCTGATTTCAAAAGAAATCACGCCAACTATGGCGGAGCCGTAGCCGTTTGTGGAGAATCAGGGAAAACATCCCGGGTATTTTTCAGTAATTGCACGATGGGAACTACTACTTCTTCTGATGCCAACTACGCGACAGCAGATGGTGGTGCTATCTATTTCGAGGGAGAATGCTTTGTGAATGTGGGTAACTCTACAATGAGAAGGAATTATGCCACAGCTAAAGGCGGTGCCATATGTGTCGTGGGATGGGGTAAGTTGCAATTGTATCGATCTTATTTCCACCGCCATTACGCAAAAACCGGAGGCGTGGTATATACTGAAGGTGCTGATTCCAAGTATGCCGATTTCTTTGTAGATGAATGCTCATTCGAAGCCAATTACATTACAGAACATTATGGATGTGTATTCAACATTAACGGTATCAACGAGTTCTCAATGTATAACAGTTCTGCGAAGGATTCTTATACCACTGCCACAAAGAGTAGTGACAAGAAGAATCAATGCCCCTCTTGGATTGCTATTGATGGGGTCCAGGCTGGAGGATATGTAAGTTTGGCAAATTGTTCGATTATCGGCGATACTTGGGATGGCACTAATGATGAGGCCCTTACTAATGGAACAGCACTTATTGCTATCTGGGGAACCCAGACCAACTATTTTACCAACTGCATTATCGTACCCGAGTCGAATGCCAGCATTGACGCTATCCGGGGAGCCGGTGACGAGGTGATTGATCTTTACTACACTCACTACAGCAGCATAAGCAATACGGCCGCTCCCATCGACAGTGGCGGAAATACTACCGATCGTCAAGATAGCGACTTCGACGGCATTACATGGGATAGCAACTGTTGGAAATGGGACGGGACAATAAGCAGTGCTGCTCCCACTATGGCCACACGGGACGGAGTCTACAACCGTATTAATACAATCTGCCCTGATTTCGTCACCTGGTCCGGCTCTGACTTTGACTTGGACCAGCGGCATGAGGGCCGTGGAAATGGTGATTGGTGGCCTGGTGCATATCAGAACTAACATCTCATGAGAAAACTTGTACTCACCGCAGCGGCGTTCCTGCTTGCAAGCTTCGCGTTTTCGCAGCCCTATATTATCACCCCAAGTGACAAGGACCGTGCGGCGGAGATTGTGAGCAGGATGACCCTGGACGAAAAAATCGCCCTCATCTCCGGCAAGGACGACGGCTTTCACACCGCGGCCATCCCGCGCCTGGGAATTCCATCCGTCCGCATGGCCGACGGTCCTCAAGGCGTACGCAACAATACCTACAGTACGTACTACCCCTGTGGCATAGGCCTCGCGGCCAGCTTCAATTGTGACGTGGCAAAAGGCGTAGGCGACGGCATCGGCTTTGATGCCACGGCCCGTGGAGTAAGGATTATGCTCTGCCCCGGGGTGAACATCTACCGTTCACCCCTGTGCGGGCGTAACTTCGAATACTACGGGGAAGATCCTTACCTCACATCTGAGATTGCCCTGAACTACATACAAGGCATCCAGCAGCACAGGGTGATGGCTACTATCAAGCACTTCGCCCTTAATAACCAGGAGTACCAGCGTCACCGCGTATGTTCCGTGGCCGACGAAAGGACCATGAACGAGATTTATTTCCCGTCCTTCCGCAAGGCAGTGGAGCAGGGGGATGTGGCTGCTGTAATGACAAGCTACAACCCGGTGAACGAAGTCCATGCTGCAGAGAATGCCTGGCTCATAAAGGATAACCTTCGCGCCTGGGGATTTGAAGGTATCGTGATGTCGGACTGGAAATCCACCTACACAACGCTTGGCGTTCTTACCAGCGGACTGGATCTGGAAATGCCGGAGAACTACACGACAAAGCCTGAAATGGTTAAGCCTCTTATTGAGAACGGAGTGCTTCCGGAGACAAACCTGGACCAGATGTGCCAGCACATTCTCCAGACATTCATCGCATTCGGCCTTCTGGACCTTCCGGCCAAGGATGAGTCTATCCCCGAGGATTACGAGTACTCAAGGAATATGGCTTATAACGCAGCTGTAGAGGCGCCTGTGCTTCTTACCAATAACGGTCTGCTGCCTTTGAAGAAAGGACGTATAGTTGTTCTTGGTCCCAACGCAAATACAGTGGCTTACGGCGGAGGTTCCGGCAGGATGGACCCCATCCCGGGCCGTAATATTACGCCTTTTGCCGGGCTTAAGGCTCTGGGCAAGAAGTATGATGTCCAGCTTATTGAGAGTACTGAGTTTACACCTGAAGAGCAGAAAGCCATTTCCAAGGCCAAAGCAGTGATTGTGATTGCCGGATTCAACCATAAGACAGAACTTGAGAACCACGACCGCACTTACGGATTGCCCGCCGGGCAGAACGAGTTGATAGCAGCCGCGGCAGCCTTGAATAAGAACACCGTCGTAATCATCAACTCCGGTGGAGAAGTGGACATCACTCCCTTCAAGGACAACGTGGCGGCCATCATCATGGCCTGGTACGGTGGGCAGGAAGGCGGCAAGGCCCTTGCCGACATAATCTCCGGCAAGGTCTCACCTTCCGGCAAACTACCATTCACCTTTTGGGGGGCTGAGGAGAAGAATCCCGCAGCGATGTATTATCACGCAGATACTGCCGCCATTCATCGCACGAGCCAGAGCCGTCCAGAATATCCTCACTCTACATATACAGAAGGTATATTCGTAGGATACCGTGGCGTGGAGAAGTTTGGCGTAAAACCCATGTTCCCCTTCGGATTCGGCCTCAGCTATTCAAGCTTTGACTATTCCGATGGTGTTGTTATTCCCACTGCCGATGGCTGTGAAGTGGTCTTCACAGTCAAAAATGCCGGCAAAATGGATGCAATGGAGACCGTACAGGTGTACGTGGCACCTAAGTCCCCTTCCGTAATACGCACTGCCTACGAACTCAAAGGCTTTGACAAGAAGTCGATTGGTAAAGGCAAGAGCGTGGAATTCCGGATTCCGCTGAGTTATCAGGATTTCTCGTACTACGACGTAACTACACACCGCTGGACGGTTGACCCAGGTGATTACAAAATCCTGGTAGGCTCATCATCAAGCGATATTAGAATCAGCCTGGACTATACAGTTAGATGAACGGTTTATTTGACATCAAAGGAAAAGTGGTGGTGATGACCGGTGCCTCCGGAGTGCTGGGAGAGACCATCGTGAAGTATTTCGCCTCACAGGGTTGCAAGGTAGCGCTTCTGGACCTGGAGCGTGCCCGTGAAAAGGGCGAGCAGATAGTCGCAGATATCAAGGCCGATGGCGGGGATGCATTGTTCCTCCCCACCAATGTCCTTGAAGAGGAGATCCTTGAGCAGAATCTGGTCGATATCCTTGCAGCATACGGCACCATCGATATCCTGCTTAACGCTGCAGGTGGAAATATGGGCCCTGCCAACGTGCAGCCGGACCAGACCATCGCAGATCTGGACATCGACGCGATGAAGAAGGTGTGCGACCTGAATATCTTCGGCACAGTGATTCCCACCAAGGTGTTTGTTAAGCCGATGATTGCCCAGAAGAAGGGTTCCATCATCAATTTCTGCTCTATGTCCTCTTTCCGTCCCCTCACCCGCGTGGCGGGGTACGGCATCGCCAAGGCTGGTATGGCCAGCTGGACCCAGTGGCTTGCAGGTGAACTCGCTATGAAGTTTGGCGAGGGCATCCGCGTTAACGGCATAGCGCCCGGCTTTCTTCTGACAAATCAGAACCGGACGCTCCTTACCAATCCTGACGGTTCACTTACGGACCGTTCCCATAAGATTCTGGCCCACACGCCCTTCGGCCGCTTCCTGGAGCCGGACGAACTGGTCGGCGCCCTCCATTACCTGGCCTGCGACGCATCAAAGGGCGTCACCGGGACAGTTGCAATTGTAGACGGCGGATTCAACAGTTTTACCATCTGATAAAGCCTTATGCTACTGTCGCTGCTGATTTCTTCGCTCTGCATCCTTGCCACACCTTCGATGGACTTGGATTCCTGGTCCTTCTCGAAGGATGGGGAGTCTTGGGAGAGTGTGAGGGTTCCACACTCCTGGAACGCCGAGGACGGCAGGAGTCCCTCGTATTACCGCGGGAAAGGATATTACAGGACAACAATTGAGTGCCAGAAACCGCAGCAGCCGCATTTCCTGCTTTTCGAAGGAGCGGCCCAGAAAGCTGTGGTTTTGGTGAACGGGGATACACTGGCAACACACAAAGGGGGATATACGCCGTTCTGGGTGGATGTTTCCGGAGTCATACAAAAAGGCTCAAATGCTGTGGAGGTGATATGCGACAATTCCGTCGACAATGAACTGATACCCGTTCATTCCGACTTCAATAAAAACGGTGGCCTCCACTACCCGGTAAGTCTTATGGTGCTACCGGAGATATATCTGCACCCGTCAGCCTACGGCTTCGACCGTTTCCATCTGGTTCAGAGCGAAGTATCCACCGAAGTGGCTCTGGTTGAACTGCGGACACGCCTGTGCAACGCATCGTCAAGGACACGGAAGATAAAGGTTTCGGTGGATATCCGTTCCGCAGAAGGCCGTTTGGTCGCTTCTTGTAAGGAAAAGGTGGAAGTTGCCGCAGGACAGAGTATCGCGTATTCGGCTCCACTGACCATAAGCAATCCGCATCTGTGGAACGGCCTGGAAGACCCCTATATGTACCGGGTAATCGTCAAGGCCGGCCGCGACCGTGCCGAGGCACAGACAGGGCTGCGTTATTTCAGTTTCGACCGGAACAATGGTTTTTTCCTCAACGGTAAATCTTACCCTCTCAGAGGAGTCAGTATGCACCAGGACTTGGAGGGGAAGGCATCGGCCTTGACGGAAGATGATATCAATGCCGATTTTACTTTTGTCCGTGAACTTGGCTGCAATTTCTTGCGTCTGGCGCACTATCCCCACAACAGGCGCACTTTCGCGTTGTGCGACCGTGCCGGTATCGTGGTGCAAACAGAAATCCCTTGGGTAAATGTGTGCGGAGTAAAAGCTACGAATGATTATTTCCGCAACATCCACGGTCAGATGGAAGAAATGATACGCTCTCTCTATAACCATCCGTCAATAGTATTCTGGGGTATGTGGAACGAACTTGACAGCTGGGGGAATAAAGAATGGTTCCAGGGTCAGTTGGATACCGATAAGGTTGTTTCGGAGACCGACAGTCTTTACCGATATGCCAAAAGTCTGGATCCGGGCCGCTTTGTTGGCCTCACGGACGACTCCCGTTTTGAGCGCGAGCGTTACACAGAGCTTACAGCCGACTATTACTCTCAAAACCGTTACTATGGGTGGTATTATACCTATGGGTCTTTTGACCAGGCCACCGCGGATATGATTTGGATACGGGACAATATGGGGCCGGCCAATCTGTCGGAATATGGCGCAGGAGTGAATCCCTTCTGCCATACATGGAAGAAGGAAGACATTCGCCGCCACAAAGATGACAGCATCCACCCGGAAGCTTATGGTAACCGTTTCCATGAGTCATATGTCCAACAGATTGCCGTCTTGCCTTTCCTTGGCTTTACATCGCTTTGGGTTTTGTTCGACTTTGCCGTTGCCGATCGCTGTGAGGGAGATCTGGATTCCGCCGACGGGACTGTATATACGGAAAATCCGGACCGGATGTATATAAACGATAAAGGTATTGTAACCCGTGACCGGAAAATCAGGAAAGACGCGTTCTATCTCTATAAAGCGCTGTGGAACAAGGCAGTTCCGACGGTATATATTACCCAAAGACGGCTTTTGTGCCGTCCTGCCGGACAGGAGTTTACCATGACGGTCTATTCGAATGCGCGTTCCTTAAAGTTGTTTCAGGATGGAGTTGAGGTGGCATCAAAGCTCTCATCTGGGGATGTGTCCGGGGTAATATGGAAGTTTTCCGTAAAAATGGGTGTCGGAGAATCGACCTCGTTTAAAGTCGTATCGGAAAACGGTGCTGAAGATACCGTTGTTTACAAGACAATTATGATGTAATTATATGCAGTTATGATATTCACTATGCGCCAAAGTTGGAGATGGTACGGTCCTTCAGATCCGGTTCCTCTACAATACATACGTCAGGCTGGGGTGACCGACATCGTTACGGCGCTGCATCATATTCCCAATGGAGAGGTATGGACAGTTGAGGAAATCCAAAAACGTAAGGATCAGTGTGCTGCAGAAGGCCTGGTGTGGAGCGTGGTAGAAAGTGTTCCAGTACACGAGCACATCAAAACACGGAAAGGGGAGTATCTTAAGTATATAGAGAACTATAAGCAGACAATCCGCAACCTTGCAGCCTGCGGTATCTGCTGTGTCACCTACAACTTTATGCCGGTGCTGGACTGGACGCGTACGGACCTTGCCTATGAGATGCCGGACGGAAGCCGCGCCCTCCGCTTCGAGCGTGCCGCCTTCCTGGCCTTCGATCTGTTCATCCTCAAGCGACCTGGTGCGGAAAAAGAATATTCGGCCGATGACGTCGCCAAAGCCAAAGCTCGTTATGAGGCAATGGATGAAGCCGAAAAAGCCCTAATCACCCGCAATATGATTGCAGGCCTTCCAGGCAGTGAGGAAAGCTTCACTCTGGAGCAGTTCCAGGCGGCACTTGACCGCTACAAAGGCATAGATGCTGAAACACTTCGCGCCAACCTTATCTTCTTCCTGCGGCAGGTATGTCCAGTTTGCGAAAAAGAGGGCTCCCGTATGGTGATTCACCCGGACGATCCTCCGTATCCTATTTTGGGCTTGCCGCGTATTATGTCTACTGCCGAAGACTTCCGTAAGCTTATTGATGCGGTACCCAGTCCCTCCAACGGGCTGAATCTGTGCACCGGTTCATTCGGTGTCCGTGCCGACAACGATTGTCCTGCTATGATGCGCGAATTCGGAGACCGCATAGATTTCGTGCACTTGCGCTCAACCAAGCGTGATTCGGAAGGCAACTTCTATGAAGCCAATCTGCTCGAAGGTGACGTGCAGGTATATGAGATTATGAAGGCGATGCTGGAAGTGGAGCAGAGGCGGAAATTCAGCATATTCCTGCGCCCGGACCATGGTCACCAGATGTGTGACGACCTTAACCGCAAATCCAATCCCGGCTACTCCTGCTATGGGCGTCTGCGCTCTCTGGCAGAACTACGCGGCTTGGAGTATGCAATTGCAAAAACACTTTGATATGCCCAAAGTAGTAACATTCGGCGAAGTAATGCTTCGTCTTTCAACCCCGGGCTATTTGCGTTTCTCGCAGGCTCATCAATTTGACGCAACCTTTGGCGGAGGAGAGGCCAATGTGGCCGTTTCGTTGACGAATTATGGTGTAGATTCCCACTTTGTGACGCGTCTTCCGAAAAACGAAATCGCCGACATGTGCATAGCCGAGCTTCGTGGCTTGGGAGTGAACCTTGATGGAGTTGTCTATGGCGGCGATCGCGTAGGCATTTACTACCTGGAAACCGGCGCCGTAGCCCGTGGATCGAAGGTTATCTATGACCGTGCGCATTCTGCCATTTCCGAGATTCAGCCCGGCATGGTCAACTGGAGGGAGGTTTTGAAGGGTGCAGACTGGTTCCACTGGACCGGCATTACCCCCGCGCTGAGTCAGGGTGCGGCAGATGCCTGCCATGAGGCTATAATGATTGCAAACGAAATGGGCGTGAAGGTGAGTTGCGATTTGAATTTCCGCAAGAAGCTGTGGCAGTATGGGAAGTCCGCTTCCGAAGTAATGCCTGAACTCGTTTCAGGCTGTGATCTCATCCTTGGGAACGAGGAAGATGCAGAGAAAGAATTCGGCATCAAGCCTGAAGGTTTTGATGCAGAAAAAACCGGAGGAGAAATTGACCAAATGGCATTTGTCAACGTTTGCCAGCAGCTTATGAAGCGCTTTCCCCTATGCAAGAAAGTGGCAATTACCCTCCGCGGCAGCATCAACGCCAACCATAACACCTGGGGCGGAGTCCTGTACGACGGCACCGCACTCTGGCAATCACGTCGCTACGACATCACCCACATCGTGGACCGCGTAGGTGGCGGTGATTCCTTTATGGGAGGTTTGCTATACGGTCTTCTTAGCTATTCAACTGACCAGGAGGCCGTTGAGTTTGCAGCAGCGGCATCGGCCCTCAAGCATACCATTTTGGGCGACTATAACCGTGTCACAGTGGCCGAAGTTGAGGGCCTCATTAAAGGCGGTGGATGCGGCAGGGTTTCACGATAATCAATGCATCATGGCAAAGTTCAAAAAGATAGACATAATCAACATTATTAGGAATACTGGTATTGTTCCTGTATTCTACAACAAGGATGTGGAACTCACCAAGAAGGTGGTGAAAGCGTGTTATGATGGAGGCATACGCGCATTTGAATTCACAAACCGTGGAGACGGGGCCCACAGGGCGTTTCGTGACCTGATTGAGTTCGTCCGTAACGAGTGCCCGGAAATGGCCCTTGGTGCAGGGACCATTCTTGATGCTCCTACTGCGGCCATTTATCTCCAGTTGGGTGCTGATTTTCTGGTGTCTCCATGCATCGTAGAGGATGTGATTCCGCTGGCAAACCGCCGAGGAGTTCCATACTGTCCCGGTTGCGGAACTGTGACGGAGATTGTCCATGCCATGGAGCGCGGATGCGACCTTGTTAAGGTGTTTCCTGCCGGTACTGTTGGAGGTCCCGATTTTGTGAAAAACGTCCTTGCTCCGCTACCATGGATAATGCTGATGGCAACCGGCGCTGTGGAGCCCACAGAGGCGAGCCTCGGTGAATGGGCCAAGGCCGGCGTCACAGCTGTTGGAATGGGAGCCAAACTCTTTCCGAAAGTGATTGTGGAAGCAGGGGACTGGAATACCATATCGGCCCTCTGTAAAAAATGTCTGACATGGTTTAAGGCATAGAATATGAGCTTTATAAACCCCGACTTTATGCTCCGTACGGAGACTGCCCGCAGGCTGTATCATGAGCATGCGGAGAATATGCCCATCATCGATTACCACTGCCACCTATCACCGCAAGAGATAGCTGAGAATATTCGGTTCCAGGACATAACTCAACTATGGCTTGGCTGCGACCATTATAAATGGCGGGCGATGCGCGGGAACGGGATTCCGGAGGAGTATATCACCGGAAGCAAATCTTCATGGGAGAAGTTTGAAAAGTGGGCGGAAACGGTACCCTACACCATGCGAAACCCTCTCTATCATTGGACGCACCTGGAACTTGCCCGTGTATTTGGGATTGAGAAACTGTTAAGCCCTGCCACTGCCCATGAAATTTTCGAGGAATGTAATGCAAAACTTGCAACGGAGGAATTCCGAGGTCAGGCCCTGATCCGAAAATTCGGCGTAGAAGTGGTATGTACCACTGATGATCCGGCCGATGACCTTCGTTGGCACAAGATAATCGCAGAAAAGCCCTTCGGCCCCAAGGTCCTTCCCGCCTGGCGACCTGACAATGCGATGGCTATTGAGAATTCAAGGGCTTATGTGGAGTATATTGCAAAATTGGGGGAGGCTGCGGATATGGAGATTAATTCTTACACAGACCTTATAGAGGCTCTTAAGAAACGTCATGACTTCTTCGCTGCCAACGGCTGCATGCTTTCCGATCACGGTCTGGAGACCTTCCATGCTACAGATTATAAGAAGAATGAAATAGAGGCAATCTTTAAGTTGGTTCTTATGGGCAGAAAACCATCGGAAACCGAGCTTGAGAAATTCCGCAGCGCATTTCTGCACGATATGGCCGTAATGGATGCCGAATCCGGCTGGGTCCAACAGTATCACGTCGGCGCTATCCGTAACAATAATACCAGGATGTTTTACGAACTGGGGGCCGATACCGGCTACGATGCTATCCATGATTTGGATATCGCATCGGCAGGACATCGTTTCTTTGACCGCCTTACCATGGAGGGGAAACTGGCCAAGACCATCCTCTACTGCCTGAATCCCAAGGACAATGCAGTAATGATGACGATGGCCTACACCTTCAATGACGGTAGTGTTCCAGGTAAGATGCAGTTTGGCAGTGGCTGGTGGTTCCTGGACCAGGAAGTGGGCATGCGACAACAACTTGATTCCCTGAGTGCTTTGGGCCTTCTTTCCCGCTTCATAGGTATGCTTACGGACAGCCGCAGTTTCTTATCATATCCCCGTCATGAGTATTTCCGCCGAATTCTCTGCGATGTTCTGGGAAAAGATATCGAGGCGGGAAAACTACCGGCTTCGGAAATGGATTTCATCGGCCGGATGGTGGAGGACATCTCTTATAATAATGCCAAGAATTACTTTCAGTTCTAGCCCATGAGTACGCAACAGAAACTGATGACCAACTGGCGGTGGTGGATTTGCTCACTGTTGTTTGTGGCTACGACGGTAAATTATTTGGACAGGCAGGTGCTGTCCCTTACCTATAAGGAGTTCATTGCTCCTACTTTTGGCTGGACAGACTCTGACTATGGCACCATAACCTCCGTGTTCTCAATCCTATACGCTATCTTCAGCCTTTTTGCAGGCAAGTTTGTGGATTGGATGGGAACTAAGAAGGGATACCTCATTGCCATTGGTGTATGGTCCGTAGGTGCCGTGATGCATGCAGGATGCGGCGAGGCTACGGACTGGATCGCACGGGGGGCTCTGGCCGTATCCACGGTGAGTGTGTATCTGTTCCTTCTGTGCAGAGGCGTACTTGCGTTGGGTGAAAGCGGCAACTTTCCGGCAGCCATAAAGACAACGGCGGAGTATTTCCCTAAGAAGGACCGTGCCTTTGCTACATCCATCTTCAATGCCGGAGCTTCTGTGGGGGCTTTGTCGGCCCCGCTGATGATACCACCGTTGGCCAAGCACCTCGGCTGGGAGTGGGCATTCATCATTATCGGCGCCCTGGGTTTCATTTGGATGTTTTTCTGGCAGTTCATGTACGACAAGCCGGAGACGTCCAAACACGTGAATGAGACTGAACTAGAATACATACATCAAGATGACGCGGCAGAGTATGGACCTGTAAAAGAAGAAAAGAACATCCCATTTCTCCAGTGCTTCAAGTACAAACAGACCTGGAGCTTCATCACCGGCAAGTTCCTTACGGACGGCGTGTGGTGGTTCTTCCTCTTCTGGGCCCCGGCGTACTTCCATGATCAGTTTAATGCTCCGGCATCGTCTCCGCTGGGTCAGGGACTGATTTTTACCCTGTATGCTATCGTTACAACGGTATCGCTAGTCGGAGGCTATCTGCCTAAGCTCTTTGTAGAGAAGAAGGGCATGAACCCCTACGGCGGACGTATGCTGGCCATGCTCCTTTTTGCCTTCCTTCCGCTGGTTGCTCTGGCAGCCCAGCCCTTGGGTACAAACAGCCCCTGGTGGCCGGCCATCTTCATCGGTCTTGCCGGTGCCGGGCACCAGGCCTGGAGCGCCAACATCTACTCAACCATCGGCGACATGTTCCCATGCAGTGCCGTTGCGTCCATTACTGGTATCGGTACAATGGCTGGCGGTATAGGCTCGATGATTGTCCAGAAAGCGGCCGGCGCCCTGTTTACATGGGCTGACGCTCAGGGCTCTGCATTCGTGTTCCTCGGCTTTGAAGGCAAACCGGCAGGGTATTTCATCCTGTTCTGCTACTGCGGCCTGGCTTACCTACTGGCCTGGGGCATAATGAAATCTCTTGTTCCCAAATATAAACTCATTGAGCTATGAAACGTTTGTTTATTGTTGTTCTTATATCGATTTTCTCCCTCGGCCTACATGCTCAGGATGCTTCCGGTTATGTGTTCACAGAGGCATCTGACCTGACGCTTATCGGCAAAATCATGGATACGCCCAATCCCTATCATAGGGTGGATACGGTAGAATATAAAGGATTTACCTCCCACGAGAACTTTCAGGTAAGATGCTGCGCCGGTATGGCAGTTGCTTTCCGCACGGATTCTCCGTCTATCCGTATCCGTCATACAGGCAACTTCTCACATAGGAGCAGCTCTACCACCGGACATGCAATGCACGGTTATGACCTATATATTAAAAAGAATGGCAAGTGGGTATGGGCTATCAGCCGTGGTGCAAACCTGGATAACCCTGAAAAGGAAATCCGCCTTATCAGTCATACGGGAAACTCAATGAAAGAGTGTCTTCTGTACCTTCCCATTTATAGCGAGCTTTCATCATTGAAGATCGGCATAGAGGAGGGGAGCGTTCTGGAAGCTGTCGATCCTCCTTTCCGTCATAAGGTGGCCATCTATGGTTCCAGTTTTACACAAGGTATTTCAACGTCGCGTGCGGGAATGGCTTATCCAGCCCAGTTCACACGCCACACCGGCATCCAGATGCTTCCTCTAGGCTGCAGTGGAAACTGCAAGATGCAACCATATTTTGCCGATGTCCTTGTAGATGTGGAGGCGGACGCCTATGTCTTTGACACCTTCTCAAATCCAGGCGCGGAAACCATCAAGGAGCGCCTTTTCCCTTTCATCGAGAGGCTCCGGACCGCCCATCCTGGCAAACCGCTTATTTTCCAGCAAACAATCCGGCGGGAGAACCGTAACTTCTGCGACCATCACGAAGCCAATCAATCACAGGTTCAGCACGTGGCCGACTCTTTGATGAGAATTGCCGTCCAGCGCTACAGTGATGTCTATTATATCCAACCGGAATGCGACGATGGCTCTCACGAATGGTCCGTGGATGGAATTCACCCCGGCGACTACGGATATCACATTTGGGCCCGTTCCATTGAAAAACCCATAATTAAAATCCTGCGGAAATACGGTATTAGATAATGGTATTATTGAAGATTCTCCCTGAGGACTATGTCCAAGGGGAGATTTTCTTTAAGCATATCGTCCGACTCACCATACAGCAGATAGTGCAGTATTGACTCCACTGCATAAAAGCCCTGGCGTTCCGGATGCTGGTTTATGAGGAAGTCCAAGGTGCCCTCCCTCAAGCAGCGGGCGTTACCGGCAGTTACGTCGAATCCGCCTACCACAATGCCCATAATGCCGCTGGCTGCCAGTGCATCGGAAATCACATAACTGTGTGAAATGACCACGGCGATTCCGGCAACCAGAGGGTTGTTTTTAAGAAAACCGGACACTTCTGCGTTGATTTCCTCCACATTGCTGACGGAGAACTGTGCCTCGTGGATAGTGCGGACTTTTCCTCTTTCGGTAAAGTACTCCTTGAATGCGGACATTCGGCTGGCGGAGTTGTTCGACATTTGCGTTCCGGTTCGTCTAGGCAGTAGAAGTGCAAGTTCCTTCCCTTTGGGCGTAAAGCCATCCATTAGCCTTGCAAGCAGACGCCCGCATGCATGCTGGTCTGCCTTGAAACATGCGACTGGAGAAATTCCTTCCACGCTTCCGTCCACGAATGCATAAGGTATTCCATGTTTGTCAAGCCGTGAACATAGGTCTTGCGTTTCCGGAACGTACAAAGTGGCCATGATAACGGCAGAGCAGGATGCTTCGGCAATGGAATCGAATGCCTCGCGGCAGGAAGCGGAATCGAACTGATCGAAAAAGACATATTTGCTTTCGATATCGAAGTCGTTGTATTCGCTCAATGCTTCGTCGATGCCGGTGCGGATGAGATCCCAGTATTCTCCTTTTTCCGACGACGGAATGGAAATAATGAGTTTGAGGGATTTTTTAGTTTTTCTGAACGCGACGGCAGAAGTGTGGAGATTGTATTTGTAATTCTGGGACGACAAAACTCCGCGCACGGCCTTCATCGCTTCCGGAGAAACTTTTCCGCGATTGTGGAGAACCCTGTCCACGGTTCCTGCAGAGACTCCTGCAAGCTGTGCTATCTGCTTTATTGTCAGTTGCTGTGCCATTACTTCCGCAAAAGTAGCCATTATTTTGCATTTAGCGAACTATTATTAACGTTGAATATGCCAATCGTTCCAATCGTTCGCTTCGCGGGCGGCGTCCGGGAAAAGACGGTCAAAGCCTCCCGCGGACCGTCATGAGCAGTATATTCAGGAACAATACTCCCTGTGGAACCAGTATGCGAATACCGGGTCGGCAAAATAAACTCCGTCTGCCCTTTTGTCAATAAGCTCTTTTTCCAACAAAACGCTCTCTATCCTGGCAATATTGGATTTGCTTCCAAGGCGAAACTCCTCAAGTGTCTCCGCAGAAGCAAAGCCAGCGTGGACACCCCTGTCTATCGCCTTGAGATAATTCATTTGATATGCCGTCAAATCTGCCAGTTGACGGACGAACAATGCGGATGACTGACGCAGGAGCAATTCATAGCCATTTTCCACGTCCTGCTCTGTCACTTCTCCATCCGCCTCAATCATTACATTCCATGCCAGTTGTTGGACGTAAGAAGAATAGAGTTCAACTTTATCACAGATTACTCCGGCCAGTTCTTTCGAAATGACCATATTACGGGTTCCGAAACGCTGGATTATATAATCTATCCATTCCTGTCTTGGTATAGACTCAAGAAAGAATTGATCCCCAAAATGATAAAAAGGCATATTTTCATCCTGAAACAGTTTTTCCATCATGTGTTTCTTGCTTCCGAATAGGCAGTAAGATACCCGCTTCTGCAATTGCCACGCTCCGCGTGCCTTTTTCTGGAAGGTGACTGAATCCGGAAATTCTCCAATCTGCTGAAATTCATCTATGCAGACAATCACATCGATATTTCGTTTTTGGGCGATCTTTTCAGGAAGATTCAGTATTTCATCAGGGCTTTCAGTCTTTGGCCCTATACCCAGAGTGATGGAAAAATCCTGCGAGGGATCGGGAGAGAGTGAAATTTTTGGTGACAGCCGCGACAGGTAACTTTTTGCCAGGCTCAACGCCTGTTCCGCCTTTGATGCAAGGCCTTTGAAGATTGCCGTGGCAAAACGCTCATAAAACTCGTATTCGTCGCGGCAGTCATAAATATCCATCATCACCACTTTGATGGATGGATCAGCTATCTGTTCAATTGCACGGTACACCAATGACGTTTTGCCCGTTCTCCTTGGAGAAATCAAAATAGTATTGACTCCTGCCTCAAAATTCATTTTGAGACGCTTTGTCTCTATCTTCCTGTCAGTGAAATTATCTCCAAATACAGTTGTTCCGTAAACAAAGGGCTTTTCCATACGCAGTTTATTTTCCGCGAAGATAGTATTTTATTTCGATTCCACAAAATTGTGGACCACAAAATTGTGGACCACAAAATTGTGGACCGAAAATCTTCGGACTGAGGCTATTTCTGTCTGAGGTAGATCTGCACCGGGCAGCCGGTAAGGTCGAAGGCCTCGCGCAGCTGGTTCTCCAGGAAGCGCTTGTACGGGTCCTTGACGTATTGCGGCAGATTGCAGAAGAAGGCGAATGCCGGGAACTTCGTGGGCAGCTGTGTCACGTATTTGATCTTCACGTACTTGCCCTTCCAGGCCGGCGGGGGAGTCTGCTCAATGACCGGCAGCAGCGCGTCGTTGAGGCGTGCGGTCGGGATGCGCCTGGAGAAGTTCTCGCTCACACGGGCCACTGCGTCCAGCACGTCCTGGATGCGCTGCATCTTCACCACTGAAGTGAACACTATCGGCACGTCGTCGAACGGAGCGAGGCGTTCCTTCAAAGCCAGAGTATACTCCTTGAGCGTCTTGGAATCCTTTATGAACAGGTCCCATTTGTTCACCACGAGCACTGCGCCCTTGCGGTTGCGCAGAATCAGATTCCAGATATTCATGTCCTGGGCCTCCATTCCGGTAGTGGCGTCGATCATCATCACGCACACGTCGGCGTGTTCGATGGCCCGAATGCTGCGCATCACGGAATAGAACTCCAGGTCTTCGTTTACTTTACCCTTCTTTCGGATTCCTGCGGTATCCACCAGCATGAACTCGTGACCGAATTTGTTGTAGTGCGTTTCGATGCTGTCGCGGGTGGTTCCGGCAACCGGGGTGACGATATTGCGCTCCTCGCCCAGGAGGGCGTTGGTAAGGGAACTCTTGCCCACGTTCGGCTTGCCCACGATTGCGATTCGGGGGATGCCGGCGTACGGGTCTTCGGAATGGGCTTCGGCAGGCAGGGCCGCCACAACTGCGTCCAGCAGTTCGCCGGTGCCGCTACCGTTGGCGGCGGAGATGGCATAGAGCTCTCCGAGGCCGAGGCTGTAGAACTGGTAGGCGTCGTACATCTTTTCGCCCGTGTCCACCTTGTTCACGCAAAGAAGTACGGGTTTCTTGCTGCGCCGGAGCACGTCGGCGATGCCGGAATCGTAGTCGGTTATGCCCGCGGCGGCCTCGACCATGAAGATGATCACGTCTGCCTCGTCGATGGCTATCGCGACCTGACGGCGTATGGCCGCCTCGAACACGTCTTCGCTGCCTACCGCGTAGCCGCCGGTGTCGACCACCGAAAACTCGCGGCCGTTCCAGTCGGAGCGTCCGTAATGACGGTCGCGGGTCACGCCCGCGGTGTCGTCAACGATTGCCTGTCTCATTCCTACCAGCCGGTTGAAGAGGGTGGATTTACCCACGTTCGGCCTTCCTACTATCGCTACCAGTGCCATAATTTACTATTCCAGGTTAAATAACGAGCAGCCTTTGCAGGCGTCGCTGAATGTTCCGTTGCAGGAGGCGGCTGCCTTCACGCCTTTCCGTCCCTCCGCCTGGAGGCGGGCGTCCTCGTGTTTATAGCAGCTTATGCCCCGCTTTCGAAGTTCCTCGTTGCCGTCCACGTCAGTCTTGGGGAAACCCCTGCCTGCCAGGATGCCGACCGACATCGCCAGCACGCAGATTCCAACCAGGATGAGGACGGCAACAAAGAGCTTCATTTATCAGTTGAAGAATTCGTCGCTGATGGGCTCGTACAGGAACACCTTCGCCATCATGCGGGCGAAGAGTTCGGTCATGCTGAGCACGCGTATCTTCGAATCGTTCTCGAGCTCGGGATGGGCGATGGTGTCGGTTACGTACACCTCGTCGATCTGGCTCTCGTGAATATTCTGTACGGCCGGGTCGCTGAGCACGGCGTGGGTGCAGCATGCGCGCACGCTGCTGGCTCCCAGGCGTTTGAGTTCGTCCGCCGCCTTGCAGAGGGTGCCGGCGGTGTCGATGATGTCGTCCACAATCACGACGTCGGCTCCTTCAACGTCTCCTATCACACGTATGCTTCCTATCTGATTCTGGCGCGGACGGGTCTTGTGGCAGATGATGATGGGGGGCTCGGTGCCGCCGCGCTTCTTGAGCCTGCTGGCGTAGAAGTTGGCGCGCTTGGATCCGCCTATGTCGGGGGATGCGATGGCGAGGTTCTTCAGCCTCAGGCCCTGGATCACATCGATGAACAGATTACTTGCCATCAGATGGTCTACCGGTATGTCGAAGAAACCCTGGATCTGGTCGGCGTGAAGATCGCAGGTCATGATGCGCTCGGCTCCGGCGGTGGTGAGAAGGTCGGCCACAAGCTTTGCTCCGATGCTGGTGCGCGGCTTGTCCTTGCGGTCCTGACGGGCCCATCCGAAGTAGGGAGTTACCACTATCACCTTGCTGGCGGAAGCCCTCTTGGCGGCGTCGATGCAAAGCAGCAGCTCCATCAGGTTGTCGGCCGGAGCGATGGTGGACTGGATCAGGTACACCGTTGCGCCGCGGACGCTCTCCAGGAAGTAAGGCTGGAACTCGTTGTCCTTGAAGCGGACCACTTCAAGTTTGCCGAGATGGATGTCTTCATCGGAGAGCTCTTCGATAGACTTGAGATGTTCGACTACTTTTTCTGCGAACGCCATGGAAGCGCCGCAGCTAAAGACCATCATTCTGTGCTCGTGTTTCATTTTATAGGTTTTTTAGGACGTTGTCGATGTATGCCAGGATGTCTTCCTTTCCCGACGCGGCTGTGGCGGAGCTCACGAATACCGGAGGCAGCTCTTCCCACTGTTCCAGAAGCGCGGCGGCGTTGCGTTCCATCTGTGCCTTCAGCGCTTCCGGCCCCATTTTGTCGCACTTCGTGTAGATGATGGCGAAGGGAATGCCGTCGCGGCCCAGGGTCTCGATGAACTCGAGGTCGTTCCGCTGTATGTCGTGGCGGGAGTCCACCAGCACGAAGAGCAGGGCAAGCTCGCCCGAGTTGTCCAGGTAGTCGTTGATGGTGTCCGAGAGCTGCTTGCGCTCCGCGTTCGGCATTTTGGCGAAGCCGTAGCCGGGGAGATCCACCAGATACCAACGGTCGTTTATGAGGAAATGATTCACCAGCCGGGTTTTGCCGGGAGTGGAGGAAGTTTTGGCAAGGGAGCCGTGGCCGGTGAGCATATTGATGAGGCTGCTTTTGCCCACATTCGAGCGGCCGATGAAGGCGAATTCGGGTAAGCGGGGCTTCGGGCGCTGATCCACCCGGGTGCTGCTGCCTGCGAATGCCGCCTTTTTGATCTTCATGACTTACAAAGTTACAAGCAAACGCAGAGAAAAACAAATTTATTTGTTCAGTTTTCCGTGAGGTAATCCGTCATCCGGATAATTGCCCTCGTGCATACCGGGCAGAAGCTCTCGCACTCATTGGTGCGCATGCGGCAGTCCTCCGCCGGACGCCATATGCCTTTGGAGCGGTAGCCACCGCCCTCGTACAGGCCCGCAACTCCCTCATTCACAAGGCCTTCCCATTTGGAGGCGAAGTTTGTGCGAGTGGTGATATTGGGCTCCCAGGGCTCTACACCGTCGGGGTAGTTGTCGGCATATTCGTCGTCGTAGAAATATTCATCGGCAAGGCCCGCGAAGGCGTGACCAAACTCATGCACGGTGACCACGCGGAAGGTGCGGTGCCCGGCAGATACCAGAGTAACGGAGTTGTAGATGCCTCCGCCACCGTATTTGTCGGTATTGCCTAGGATAATCATAATCTCGAAGGGCACTCCCGCCAGGGCGTCGAAAATGGCTCTCTGGTTAGAGGTGGTTAGGTAGCGGTCGGTGTAGAAGGTGTCGTAGTGGCTGCCGAAAGCGGTGCGTTTCCAACTGTTCATATGCGGCACCGACACTCCGGAATCTTCCGACGGAGTAGCCACCGCTACGAAGTTGAACTTGTCTTTCATGGAGGCGAAGGGCTCGTGCGAGAGCAGGGCGTCGGCCGCCCTGGCGGCGTCGTTCCAGAATTTCCGCAGGTCCTTCTCGGCATAGCCGTCTCCCAGTATGGCCACGTCCACCTTGCCGGCGTGGTTGCCGCCTCCCCGGATCTGTCTCCACGCACAGGAGGTCTTGAGCGGGCGGATGAGTATGTCGGACGGGTCGACTGGATGGGTGAGCGAAGCCTTGACGCGATGGTAATTATCTGTGAGCGTGACTCTTACGTTTACTTTTCGTTTGGGCCACGGCACCTGGAAACAGTTCTCGAACCCCTTGGTTACCCGCGTGGCTTCCTCGGTGCACTGCCACTCCTGGAAGAGGGTGGAAAACGACTGGCAGTAAAGCACTTCGCCGCTTTCCGGATCCAGCAGCTCGATGCGGCCGTTGCCGGCGAGCAGCAGGCTGTCCAGATTGCCCCGGCGCCCGGCCCAGCCCTGGGTGCGGTATGCCTGCAAAAAAGAGATGGAGGCGTCGGTGGCGTTGCCGGAAAAGATATAGTCGAGACGCAGCGTGGCGTCGGTAAAACTCTCTCCGAAGCCCCGAGCAAACGCGAATGCGCTCACGAGCAGAGCCGCGAGTATGCAGAATGGTCTTTTCATGCTTTACTGAAGAACGGTTTCGAAATCAGGAGTGTAGATAACGCGGCGCACGGCCTGGTTCACCTGTCCGGCGCGGGGAGCGAGACCGAAGGAGAAGTCGGTCTGGAGCCCGCGGCCGCTCTCGGCGGGAAGGCGGTGGAACCAGTCGCGTCCGTAGCGCGAGCACATCGTCACGAAGTATGTGAGGCAGTCGTAGCCATGGAAGGCGAACTGGTTGGGTTCGGCTCCGTAGAGGGCCCTGTAGGCCATGATGAACGCCTGTACCGAGGGCGACATGTAGTCGGTCTGGTAGGTGGTTGAGATATGGCTGCATACATTGTGCAGGTTCTCCGTCTCAATGGTGGCGTAGCTGCGAAGGCGCGACGGGCCGTAGAGGGCAACAGCCTGCTTCTTGTAGGCCATCAGGTTAATGTTGCGCACCGCGTCGTTCACGAACGACTCCTCGTCGGAGGCGATAAGATAACGGGTGGTGCCTTCGGGGCTGGATTTCTCCACGAACACCGGCTGGATCTGAAGACCGTCCAGCAGGTCGTAGGAGATGGTGGAGAAGGGCTGTCCGGATTCCTGAAGCGCCTTGATGAGGGCCTGGGCGGTTTCGCCTGGAAGCTTGTCCTTCTCGCGTATGAGCACCAGACAGTCGCCGGGGACCATGTCGGAAACGGCCCAGCGAACGGCATCCTCGGCCTGGGTGCGGGCCGGGGTGGGAGCCTGGACCACACGGAGGGTATCCGCCATTCCGGCGGTACGGGGCTCAAGCGGGGAGATGATGTAGCGGCCTGCTGTCGCCATACGGGCGGCAGCCATCACATCAGCCTCGGAAACCGGTCCGAGCACCACGTCGGCGTTGTTCACCATGTAATAATTGAGCTTGTCTCCGGCTATGTCGTAGGCGTTGATATCCATCCTGATACCCTTGTTTCCCAGGTCCCTTGCGGCAAGTAGCGCTCCGCTGTAGAAATCCACGCTCTTGCTGTCGGCCACTCCTCCGGCTCCGAAGGGAAGGAGGATGGAGACGTTGATTACCTCCGGGATGTCGGCGACGAAGGTGCTGTCTTCGCCCGGCGTTCCGGCGAGAGTCTCCAAAAGTTCGCGCAGTTTCGGGAACAGCGAACGTCCGTCCTGCTCCTCGGCGGCAGGAGTTTCGGCCGACGGTTCCGAGGCGGCCCCGGAGGCTGCTTCGGGATTGTCTGAAGGCCGACTGTCATTTTCGGCCATCTTTGCCGCCGGAACCACCGGAATCAGCAGAACCTGCCCGGCCTTCAAGCCCTTGGATTCGAGCTCGAGGTTGCGGTTGGCGTCGTAGATGTCCTGAAGGCTCACTCCGTACACCTTGGCGATGGAGTAGAGCGTCTGCTTTGCCGTGACCACGTGGGCGTAGTACGACTTCCCGTCCACCCGGACCTTGTCCCTGGAGACGCTGATTTCAGGCACCTGATATTGCTGGCCTAATGCAGGCATGGCCAGACAGAGAAGCATTATGACGGCAAGGCGTTTCATATCGTTGCGGTAAATTCCAAAAGCCTTAAGCAGAAATTGTTCCAGCTCAGACTGTTCATTTCATTTGCTATGTTGGCCCGGCAGACTTCGGCCAGACCGGGAGTGTCGAAGAAGCGGCGCACCGTGTCGGCAACGGATTCCGGAGTGGCCTCTGCCGCAACCAGTCCCGTACCGGTGCCCTCGATGTCGGCTCTCAGGCTGCCGGTGTCGGTCACCACCATGGGCACTCCGAAATGGTAGCTCACCGCCCTCACGCCGCTTTGGGTGGCGCTTCGGTAGGGGAGCACGGATAGGTCGGCCGCGGAGAAGTAGTCTTTCACCTCTTCGTCGGCAATGTACTTTGTGAAGCAGTGGATGCGGCCCACACCCGGATTCGAGTCGATGAGGGCCTGGTAGTCTTCGAACCCGCCGTAGGGCTCGCCCGCGATGATCAGTCGGTAGTCTTCCGGCAGCAGGCCGAAGGCCCGGATGAGTATGTCCAGGCCCTTGTAGCGGCGGATGAGGCCGAAGAAAAGCAGATTCCTGCTTCCTGCGGGGATGCCGAGTTTCTTTTCCGCCTCGGCGCGCGGAAGTTTCTCCCCGAACTGGTTGTACACCGGGTGGAAGAGCTCCGTGAAGCGGTATCCGCCAAGGCGTTCAAGCGATTCGCTGCCCTCGTTTCCAAGAGTCACGAAGGCATTGCATCCGCTCAGGAAATACTTCGTGAGCGGCTTGTCCCAGATGCGGTGTTCATGCGGGAGTACGTTGTGCAGTATGCCCAGGACCCGCACTCCGCGGCGCTTCAGAAAATGCGCCACCCGGCCCATAGAAGGGCCGAAGAAAGTGTTCCACCAGCAGATGTACACCACGTCGGGCTTCCACTGAAGGATACGGCGTGCCGTGCGCTTCCATGTGAAGGGATTCACGCTGTCCAGCACCCGGTCCGATTCCACCTGAGTAGCAAAATCCCCGGGCGTCACATATTGCGTGGAGCCCGGGAACAGTATCGATGGGTATTGTCTGCTGAAATTGAAAGCCTTTACATCATGCTCTTTCGCCAGTTCCAGCATCATGCAGGCGCTGAACTGGGAAATACCGCCGCGATAGGGGTAGAAGCATGAAAGAAAGGCAATTCTCAAGACAACTTATTTCTTTTCTCCCTTGGTTTTGATATACTCGGCGTTGAGGCCTGCGAGGATATCGTTGGTGATGTCGAGAGCGGGATCGGCAACGGTGACGGGCGCCGTGAGGATGCTACCCTGGGTGGTGAGAATCATTGCGAACTGCTTTTCAGCATTGTATTTCACGAGGAAGGACTGGATTGCGTCTGCAATCTGGTTCATCATAACCTGCTGCTCCTCGGCTATTTCCTGCTGCTTGGTGGCGGCGTACTGCTGGAAGTCGTTCTGACGCTTCTGGAGGTCGTTGCTCTGCACCTCGGCTACGCTGCGGGTGAGGAGGCCCTTGTCGATCTTGTCCTGGAAAGCCTTGATATCCTTCTCCAGCTTGCTGCCGCGGCGGTTCACTTCCTGGTTGATGCTGCCGACCTTGGTCTCCACGACGCTGCGGAGGTCGTTGGCCATGTCGTACTCTTCGAGCACGCGGTCCAGGTTGAAGTAAACGATATCGCCCTTGGAGGCGCCGGTTTCGGTGGCTTCACCGTCCTGGGCCTGGGCGGACTTGGGAGTGTTGTTGCAGGAGACTGCGAGGATTCCGGCAATGGCAAGGATGCCGAGGAATAAGGTAGTGCGTTTCATATAATTATTAAACTTTAAATATTCGGATGAAAGTGCAAATATACTCAAAAACTTTTAACCCTTGGTTTCGTGAAGATAGCGCCGTACGGTTTCTTTTAGGCCGAGGTAGAGAGCGTCGCTGATGAGCGCATGGCCGATGGAAACTTCATCCGTCCAGGGGATGGTGTGCAGATAATAGCGGAGGTTGTCCAGATTGAGGTCGTGTCCGGCATTCAGGCCGATGCCGGCGGCTCGCACAGCTTCAGCGGTAGCGAGATATGGGGCGACGGCGGCTTCCGGGTTCGACGGGAACTGCTCTGCGTATGCGGCGGTGTAGAGTTCCACCCTGTCGGCTCCGCACGCGGCGGCGGCAGCGGCCTGAGCCGGATCCGGGTCGATGAAGATGGATACCCTGATTCCGCGGGAGTGGAAGAGCCGGCATTTTTCGGAGAGGAACTCCTTGTGGGCCAGACAGTTCCAGCCGGCGTTGGAGGTGATTGCGTCGCGCGCATCCGGCACCAGGGTTACCTGGGTGGGGACCACTTCCATCACAAGGTCGCAGAAACTCTCTATGGGATTACCTTCGATATTGAATTCCGTGCGCAGGAGGGGCTTGAGGGCGCGGACATCCGCGTATCGGATGTGGCGCTCATCGGGCCTGGGATGCACCGTGATGCCCTCCGCTCCGAAGGATTCTAT
>JAEEGL013861896.1_pt1 | contig 31399 bp, 28 predicted proteins | sample 9134231 | NCBI WGS metagenome assembly JAEEGL01 (sample SAMN16246548, study PRJNA631951) | gut metagenome | biome: gut microbiome; feature: rumen; material: fiber-attached | host: Bos | place: Iran: Karaj | collected 2018-10 | reverse complement strand
GGTAATATATTTGTATCATAAGTCCAATGAGCTAGCCATAATGTATTACCATTATTTAGTACTCTTTTAACATCTATATAATTATCTATAAAGTTTGTACTAGAGTAGAATCCACAAGTATATCCATTGTTTTTAACATCTCTACAGAATCTATTAATTATATCAGCCATTAATTTTTTTCTTTTGCTTCCTGTTATATCTGCATCAGTTAGTATATCAATACATGTTTCTTTTTCTTCTACATCGTACCATACTTGTGTAGGCATAGTAGGTTTATATCCTTTATCTTTTAATATATTTAATATTCTATTCATATGTTTAGCTTCACTTTGGGCAGAGCCACCAGGTCCTTGATTATAATAAGTATCAGCATCAGTTACTTTTACTGCAGAAGAATATAAATATACGGCATATGGTATATGATATTTTTCACAAGCTTCAACATTTCTTAATAATTTTGAATCTTGGTATTTATCATTACCATTAGCATCTTTAATATAATCATATAAACCTGCACGTATAACAACAAAATCAACATTATTTTTAACTTTGCCCCAATCAATATTCTTTTGATATGATGATACATCAATACCAATAAATTGTTTAATAATTAGTTTGAATTTTTGTGCTTTAGATCCATTAGATGAATATACTTGAATATTTGTACCATTATCTATTTTAGCTCCAGCTACATCTAAAGCTTTACCATTACATCTAGAAATAAAAGTATAAGTTCCATCACTATTTTCTTGTATTTTCCATAGTTGAGCACTTGAACCATTATATGCATATTGCCATACATTAGCTTTATTATTTTGACTAGCATTTTTAACATCTAATACTTTTCTAGACTTAACATTTACTATTTTATAATATCCATCTCTTACATGGGTAATTTTAAATTTTTGAGCTAGCGAATTATTATTTTTATATATTTGAACATTAATTTTATTAGTTACTTTTCCACCAGCAATATCTAATACTCTATTATTAGCTAGAGAGGTGGATATAGTATAAGATCTGTTGTTAACTAGAGTTTGTGTACCGGTTAATTTATCATCTTTTACTAAATAGAATTTTTGAGCTTTAGATCCATTTGACTTATATATTTGAATATTAGTTTTATTATTTGTTTTAGCTCCTTTAACATCTAAAGCAAAATTACCTAATTTAGAAATAAAAGTATAAGTACCATCTTTATTAAGTTGTATTTTCCATAATTGTGCATTAGTTCCATTATATTCGTATTGCCATACATTAGTACCATTTGCTTTTTTAGCACCATAAACATCTAATACTTTAAGAGAATATGCATTTTCTATTTTATAATAACCATCTTTTACATATTTAATTAAAAATCTTTGAGCAGTACTATTATTAGATGTATATAATTGAATATTAGCTTTATTATTTTGACTTCTACCTGCGAGATCTAATACTCTATTAGAACTTAGTGCACTAGTTATTTTATACATAGCAGTATCTATTTTATATATTTTCCAATCAAATGAAATATCATTAGTAGTATCATCAGTCCATGTGGTACTTTCTTTGTTTTTTAATGATACTGTAATTGTATAATTACCTGGATTCTTATTAGAATTACCAGTAATATTCATATATTTACTATCATAATTAGTAGGTATTAGAGTTTTAATTGTTTCATCATAAGAATAAGTTTTTTCTGTATTTAAAACTGGCTTAGTTAATTTTTTAATATTAACTGTAAGATTATAAGACCAAGTGGTTTCATTATATGTATCTGTTTCAGGAGCAGTTATAGTTATTGTTGTAGTACCAGCATTATTAATTATTATCTTTCCTTCTTCATCAAATGATGCAACATTCTCATCATTACTAGAAAAAGATAGAGTAGAATCATCTTTTAGAGTGAAATTTGGATTGTACTCATCTCCATAAGTGATTATTTCATCTTTTACTTCTTCATTTAATTCATGAGATATTTTATTGTCTTTTGTATCAGTTATTTCTAATATATTTAGTACTTTAAATAAATTATTATTTGTAGCAGATACATTAATTGTGAATAAAAGAATTAATATAATTATTGGTATTATTAATTTGTTTTTCATTTAATCACCTCAATTTTCTAATAATAGTATAACATAAATTAATTAAATAAAAAAATTCTAAAAAGATTAGTGATATTTTGTTGATTTAGTATTTTTATTATGATAAAATTAATATGTTAATATAAAAAGGTCGAGTAAAATAGGTGGTGTGAAAAATGAAGATTCAAAAGGGGTTAGTAAAATATAAAGAACGTAGTGACATTATATGTACTTATGGTATTACTGATGACGGAAAACAGTATTATTTTTTGAATGACACAAAATTAGCAAATAATAATGTTATTGTATCTAATACATTAGTGGAAGCAGTGGATCCAAATGTTGTGAAAGCTAATGTTGGTGTTGTAGATGAGAACGGAGATATTGTAATTGATTGTGTTAATAGATCAATTAGATTAGTTACTAATAATATTTTATTAGTTGAAAGAGCAAATCCTACTTCACCTAGTGTTGTTGATGCCTTAAAGACAAGAAAAGACCCTTTAGCTGCGACTAAATTAGTTAGTACACCATCTGTAATTAAAGATAAAATGTTTGCCTTAATGGGTGATACTGGTAAATTTATCTTTAATGATCAATTTAGTGAAGCAAGTTTATTTAATATAGATGGTGTTAATTTAATCAAAGATAAATATTATAGTTTTATCGCAATTAATAAGAAAGAAGATACTATTTACTTATGTTCTAATACAAAAGAAAGTAATGTAGATGTTTATACAATTGCGACTGGTGAATTGGTGGAAAATAATCCGGTGGAAGAAAATGCGGTTAATGTACCTGCTGGTGTACCAGTTCCAGAGGGTGCACCTGAACAAACTGTTGCTCCAGTAGAAACTCCTGCAGAAGTTCCAGCTGAAGCACCTGTAGAAGCACCTGTAGAAGCCCCAGTAGAAACACCTGCTGAATTACCTACTGATGTTCCAGCAGAAGTACCAACTGAAGGTGTTGCTGATCCTAATCAAGTACCAGTGGTACCAGAGCAACAAGTGGTAAATTCAGTGCAAGAACAAGAAGTTGTTCCTGCAGAGACACCTCAAGGAGAAGCTAAATCAGAATTACAATCATTAGGAACTGATGTTGAAGGTGTTCCAGAAACTCCACAAGAGGCTGTACCTGATAGTATGGTTTTACCAACTGCTGAAGAAATGGCTGCAGTACAAGGAACTCAACCTGTAGATGAAAATAAATATGTGGCAACTTCTCAAGAGGCTTTACCTGAAGTGCCTGATGGAGTAGCTGTTCCTGAAGTTCCCGAAGTACCATTAACTGATATTAATCCAGTTCAACCTGAAGAAGTTAACGCTCCTATAGATACGACTGCTGGATTAGATAATAATGTACCAGTTGAAAATAATTTTGATGTTATTCCAGAAGATAATTCTGCTTTAGTAAATAATGAACCTATTGCTCCTGTTCAAGATAATGGATTAGTTAGTCCTGAAGAGGTTGCACAAAGTGTTGAAGCTGAAGTTCCTCAAGAAGAACAAATTAATATACCAGAGGCTACTGAAGAAGTACAAGAAGAGGTAGAAATACCAACTACTCCTCCGGTTGTAGAAGAGAATAATGACAATGTTGAAACTGAAACAACACCTGAAGTTCCAGAAGAGGAAGAAGAACCAGTAGAAGAAACTACTTCATACAATGATGTTCAAAAAATAGATGATGAAGAAGAAGTAGAAGAAGATGATATTGATAAGTTCTTAAATAGTGTTGATGAAGGAGAATATGAAGAAGAAGAGGAAGAAGATATGTCTATAGATACTGATTATTATGATAGAAATGAAAAGAGAAATAATAATAGTAATATTATGGATGATGCTGCTACTACAATTAGTAAATTAATTGAAACTAATAAGAATCAAAAAGATGAATTAGATGATTATAGAAATCAAGTTAGAGAATTAAATAATTTAAATAAAAAAGTTGTAGATAAAGCTAAGAGAGATAAAGAAAAAACTAGAACTTCTATTCAAAACTATGAAATGGAAATTGAAAGATTAAAATCTCAAATGGATGATTTAGAAAATAGTGTTCGTGAAAAAGAATCTAAATTAAGTTCACAACAAAAAGAATTATCTGATTTAAGAGATAAATTACAAGGAAGTCAAAACTTAGAAAAAGTTTTAAAAGATGCAGCTAGTTTATTAGATAATTAAGAGATAAATAAAAATAGTTTACATTATTTGTAAACTGTTTTTTTTATATTTTTCTTTATACAAGGAAAATCAATATCAATATATATATTTATGTGGAAAAAAATGCTATTTTATGGTATTATAATTGTGTTTTGGAGTGAAGGGTATGCTTAAGATAAATAATTTATCTACTAAAGTAGTAGATAGTGATATAAAAATAATAGATAAATTAAATTTAGAAATCGGTGATGGAGAAATTCATGCCATAATGGGACCTAATGGTACAGGTAAGAGTACATTAGCTAAAACTATTATGGGGAACTATCAATATGAAGTTACTGAAGGATCTATTAAATTTAATAATAAGAATATTACTAAATTAAATGTAGATGAAAGAGCTAAATTGGGAATATTTTTACAAATGCAAGATCCTACTGTTATAGATGGAGTAAGTAATAGTGAATTCATTAGAACAGCAAGAAATGAAATAATAGGAGAAAAGACTAGTATTTATGAATTTATAAATGATATAGAATCTAATATGAAAGAATTAAAATTAGATACTAATTTAGTACATAGATCTATAAATAAAGATTTTAGTGGTGGAGAAAAGAAAAAGAATGAAATATTACAATTGAAAATGTTAAAACCAAAGTTTATTATTTTAGATGAGTTGGATTCAGGACTTGATATAGATAGTTTAAGAATAGTATGTAAAAATATAATTGAATATAAGAATAATAATAAAGATTGTTCTATACTTATAATTACTCATTATCCTAGAATACTTGAATATATAAAACCAGATTATGTACATATATTTAAAGATGGTAATATTAAGAAAACTGGTGATTTTAAATTAGCTAAAGAAATTGAAAAGAATGGTTATAGTAAATATGAGTAAAGTAATATATATAATGGATAATAAAAAAGAATATATATTTGATTTAGAAGAAGATACTATTATTTATCATTTTAATATTAATAATAGTTGTTGTATTTATGTTAATTTAAATAGAGAAGATATTACTTTAAATTATTATTATAATAATATTAATTATGATGATAATACTTATAAAATTATTATTAATCATAATAAAAGTAATACTAATAGTTATGTATATAATCATGGAGTTAATGTTAAGAATAATAAATTACATTATTGGGTAGAAGGAGTTGTTCCTAAGAATAGTAATAAATGTAATTGTAATCAAGATAATCAAATAATAAATATTAAAGATGGTAAGAGTAAGATATGGCCTAATTTACTTATAGATAATTTTGATGTTAATGCGAATCATAGTGCTTATATAGGTAAATTTAAGGAAGATAAGTTGTTTTATTTAATGAGTAGAGGGATAGATAGAAAAACTGCTTATAGATTATTATTAAGGGGATTTTTATTAGATACTGATAGTATTGATAATGAAAAGATTAGCTTTTTTAAAGATGAAATAGATAAATTATAGGAGTAGATATGAATAGAGAGGATTTTCCAATATTAGAAAATAACAATATATATTTTGATAATGGCGCTACTACATTAAAAAGTAAAAGAGTAGTAGATTCTATTAATAAATATTATTTAGAATATACTTCTAATATACATAGAGGTGAATATAGTTCTGCGTTAAAAGTAAATGAATTATATGATAATACTAGAGATGTAGTTAGAGATTTTATTAATGCTAAAGATAGTGAAGTTATATTTACTAGTGGAACTACTATGAGTATTAATTATATTGTTATGGGGTTTATGAAAAATCATTTAAAAAAAGGGGATATAGTATTATTAAATAAGTCAGAACATGCATCTAATATATTACCTTGGTTTAGGTTGAAAGAAGATATTGGAATAGAAATTGATTATATAGATTTAGATGATAATTATGAAATTACATTAGAAAATGTAGAGAAAAGAATAAATTCTAAAGTAAAAGTAATATCTATTGCTGAAGTTAGTAATGTAATAGGTGACATTAGAGATATTAAAGCTATTAGTAAATTATGTAAAAAGAATAATATATATTTATGTGTAGATGGGGCACAGAGTGTTCCACATATGAGCATTGATTTTGATAATATGGGAATGGATTTTTTATCATTTTCTTCTCACAAGATGACTGGACCTACTGGAGTAGGATGCTTAGTTGTTAGAAGAGAATTATCAAAAGAGATGGTACCTATATTTTTCGGTGGAGGAATGAATTTAGATTTTTATAGTGATGGTAGTTATGAATTACATAGTGATGAATCTAGATTTGAAGCAGGTACTCCTCCTATAGGAGAAGTTATAGGATTAAGAGAAGCAATATTATATTTAGAAGATATTGGTATGGATAAGATACATAAAGAAGAAGTAGAATTAAAAAAATATTTATTAGATAAGATATCTAGATTAGATAATATAGTTTTATATAATAAAAATATTAATAGTGGAATATTATCATTTAATGTTAAAGGTGTATTTGCACAGGATGTAGCAATATATTTAAATAAGAAAGGTATATCAGTAAGAGCAGGTAATCATTGTGATAAGTTATTAAGAGATGTATTGGGTACTGATAATACTGTTAGAGTAAGTTTATATTTTTATAATACAAAAGAGGAAATAGATAAATTAATAGATGCATTAGATAATAAAGATATATTAAAAGAGGCATTATTATGAATGAAGAATTAAAAAGAGAAATAATAATAGATAATTATCAAAACCCTATGAATAAAGAATTAATAGATGATGATAGTTATTTAAAAGTTAATCAAGCTAGTGAGAGTTGTATAGATAATTTAGACTTTATGATGAAGATAGAAGATAATATTGTGAAAGATATTAGATTTGATGGAGAAGCTTGTGCTATATCTACTAGTGCAACTAGTATAATGATAAGATTATTAATTGGTAAAAGTGTAAGTGAAGTAAAAAATATATTAATGAATTATAAAAATATGATTGAAGAGAAAGATTATGATAAAGATTTGTTAAAAGATTTGAATATTTATGATAATATATCTAAACAAGCAAATAGAATTAAATGTGCGATGTTACCAATGGTAGCAATAAATAAAATGTTAGATCAGTTAGATGGGGAGTGAGATTGATGATTAAAGAATGTTTTATTGCAGAATTAAAAATGTATGAGAAAGGCAGAGGAGTAGAATTATCTGAACCATTGTCTCTTGATGTTATATATAGAGATAGTGAAGGTAATTATAGAAATATATTTAATGATAGTGAGAGTTTTACTACATTAGAAAGAGTAAAAAATGTTTCAAATTATTACTATACTGATAGTGGAGAAGAAATACCTTTTGGAACTAAAGTTAAATTAGTAAGTGAAAAAGATGAAACAGGACCTTGTTGGCTATTAACAGGTACTAGTATTTGTAATATTAAAAGAAATGATTTAGAGAATCTAATTATTAATTCAGATGACTATTATAAAGATAGAATTAATATTATTGAAACTAAATATAGTAGAGTACATGCTTTTAGTATAAAAGAAAGAAGTATTATACATAAAGATATGATGAAATTTGATAAGTTAAATGAATTTTTTGAGGAAAGAGGTATAGATGAGTTTAATGACTTTCTATATAGTAGGAAAAATAGTAGAAAATTTTAATAGGTGAATAAATGGAAGTAGTAGGCATAAGTGAAGAAAATATTAAAAAAATTTCTAAAATAAAAAACGAATCAGATAAAATTCGTGATTTTAGATTGGATAGTTTTAATAATTTTCTTAATATTGATATGCCTAATTTTGGCCCAAAAATAAAATTAGATTTTGATAAAATTATTTATTATAAAAATGATAAAAAAGATGAAGAAATAAAAAATGATTGGAATAATATATTAAAACCTATTGTGAATGAGTTAGATTCTGTTGGAGTAATGGAAGCAGAGACTCATATGGGTGGTATGGGTGTACAATATGAGAGTGAAGTAATATACCATTCTATGTTAGAAGAGATAGAAAAAAAGAATGTTATATTTACTTCTATTGAGAATGCGATGAAGTTATACCCAGAACTTGTTGATAAATATTTTGGTAAGATAGTAAGTAATAATGAGAATAAATTTTCTGCTTTAAATGGAGCAGTATTCTCAGGAGGTAGTTTTATATATATTCCTCCTAATACTAAATTAGATAGACCATTACAAAGCTATTTTAGAATTAATGCGAAAAATATGGGTCAATTTGAGAGAAGTTTAATTATAGTAGATGATAATAGTGAATTACACTATATAGAAGGGTGTACTGCCCCTAGTTATAGTGAAAGTTCATTGCACGCTGCTGTTGTTGAAATATATGTAGGAAAGAATAGTAAATGTAGATATTCTACTATTCAAAATTGGGCTAATAATGTATATAATTTAGTTACTAAACGAGCTTTAGTAGAAGAGAATGGTACTATGGAATGGATTGATGGTAATATAGGATCATTTGTTACTATGAAATATCCATGTTGTGTATTAAAAGGGAATTATTCTAAGGGGACATGTATTACTATAAGTATGGCAGATAAAAAGCAATCACAAGATAGTGGGGCTAGAATGATACATTTAGGTAAACATACTAAAAGTAATATATTATCTAAGAGTATTTCTAGAAATGGTGGATGTGCTAACTATAGAGGAAAAGTATATATTGATTCTAAAGCAGATAATTCAGAAGCATTAATTAAATGTGATACTCTAATATTAGATGATAAAAGTAAGAGTGATACTTTTCCAGATAATAGTTGCTATAATGTATCTAGTTCTATTGAACATGAAGCTACTGTATCTAAGATAAGTGAAGATAATCTATTTTATTTAATGAGTAGAGGTATATCTAAAGATAGAGCAGAAGAATTAATAATATTAGGTTTTATAGAAAAATTTAGAGAAGAATTACCTATGGAATATGCAGTAGAATTAAATCAATTAATTAAAAAGAGTTTATAACTCTTTTTTTGTATATTTACATATTTATACATTGTTTTTATATATTTATATTATTTGTATTGATATAATTAATATAGGAGTATTATATGAAGAATAAAAGAAATATTATTACAACTTTTATAATAATATTAATAATAATAATCGCAGTAGGCGGGGTTTTTGCGTACTTAACTAGTACCGATACTAAAACTAATGTATTTACTGTTGGTCGTGTAAAAATTGAATTAACTGAACCAAATTTTGTACCAGCAAGTGCTCAATATATAAGACCAGGAGATGAAGTAAATAAAAATCCACAAATTAAAAATATAGGAACAAATTCTGCTTATGTTTATATAAAAGTAGAAGAACCTTTAGTTGAGTTATCAAATAACACAGTAGGACCTTTGTTTTCTTATGATACAAATACCGGATGGACATTATTAGGAACAAATAATGGTCAAGATTGTGAAAATAAAGTATCAGTGTATTATTACAATACAGCTTTAGCTAAAAATGAAACAACTGCGACTTTGTTTGATAATGTAACAATAAATGATTTTAGTAATTCAAATCCTGCAGATAATAATGATATGGTAATAACAGGGTATGCGATACAATCAAGTTATCTACCAAATGGGACAACAATACAATCAGCGTATGAAACATATTTTTATAATAGTGGCTTAAATGATTGTACGTTACCTATTATTAAGCCAACATCTGAAAATGATACTACGGCATTTAGAAGTGAAACATATAAATCTAATATTAGGACAATTATATTAGATAATCATATAAATCCACCAGCTGATGTAGTAGATTCATGGGATATAGGTGTAAATCAAAACGGAGATGTAATGGCTTATTTAACACAAAATGAAGATGATAATACGATATATGATTTATATATACAAGGAAGAAATTCCTTATATGCCAACCCAGACAGTAGTTACTTATTTGCTGGAATTAATGTAGACTATATAGATGGAATAGATAAATTGAATACATCTAAAGTAACAAATATGTCTCATATGTTTTATTTAACTGGTGCCAGTGCCAATAACACTTCATTTACATTGAATTTAGGAAATAATTTTGATACATCTAAAGTAACAAATATGTCGAATATGTTCAATGGAACAGGTATGCATAGTTACGTATTTACTTTGGATTTGGGAGATAAATTTGATACAAGTAAGGTAACAGATATGTCTAGCATGTTTGCAGTTACCGGATATTTTAATCAAAGTTTTACTTTAGATTTAGGTAATAAATTTGATACCAGTGAAGTTACTAATATGTCAAATATGTTTTCCTCAACTGGTTATAAAAGTTCGATGTTTACCTTGGATTTAGGAAATAAATTTAATACAAGCAAAGTAACAAATATGGAAGGTATGTTTGATGATATAGCTCGTTATACTAATAATCTTACCTTAGATTTATCTTTGTTTGATTTTAGTAATGTTACTTCATATGAAAATATATTCTACCGTATGAAAACAACCAGCACGATATATGTAGGAAATAGTACTGCACGAAGTTGGATTATCAACAATAGTGGTAATAGTAATTTAACTACTTCAAATGTATTAATTAAGAGTTGATAAAAAGTAGATATTTGATATCTACTTTTTTATTTGTGTTATAATATTCGTATGGGAAAGATTTGGAATTGGATAATGTTATTTCTTTCATATATATTAATTATGTTAACTATATATATAGGGATGACATTTGATAGAATTAATGCAGTACAATTAATAATGGCTATGAACCATCTAGGTGGTACTTCCCCTGGAGGAGTAACAGAGGGATTTATTTTTGTTGTGGGTATATCTTTAGTATTATTAATTATTTCATTTATAATTGTTCATTTGTTAAATAAAAAGAATATTGCTAAGAATTTTATTAAGAAGAGTCCTAAGTTTATATTGATAATATCTATATTTATAGCTTTATGGTCTATGGGGTTTGTTAACTACTTTGTTAATTGCTTTATAAATGGAAATATATTTGAAAAAGAATACGTTGATGGAAGAGATATTGATATTAGTTTTCCTGATAAAAAGAAGAATTTAATATTTATATATAGTGAATCTTTAGAAATGAGTGGTGTAAGTAAAGCTAATGGTGGTAATTATAAGGATAGTGTAATACCTAATTTAGAAGAGATTGCTTTAAATAATTTAAATTTTAGTGATGATGATGGATTAGGGGGAGCTAAACATATAGATGGTAGTTCTTGGACTGCAGCTGCTATGGTTTCTACTACATCTGGTGTACCTGTACAAATACCTTTAGGTACAAATGTATTTAATAAAAAAATAAGTGAATTAAATGGAGTATATTCATTAGGAGATGTATTAGAAGATAATGGATATACTAATTACTTATTAATGGGATCTAAATCTAGTTTTGGGGGAAGAGATTTATATTTTAGAAAACATGGTAATTATAAAATACAAGATTATGATTATGCATTAGATAATAATTATATTCCTGAAGGATATTGGACTTGGTGGGGAATAGAAGATTCTAAATTATTAGATATTGCGAAGAAAGAATTGACTACTATGTCTAATGATGGGCCTTTTAATTATACTATTTTGACATCTAATCCTCATTTTATGGATGGTTATGTCGAAAAAAGTTGTTCTAATAAGTTTGATAAACAATACTTAAATTCATTTTATTGTGAAGATTATATAGTAAGTGAATTTATACATTGGTTAGAGAAACAAGATTTTTATAAAGATACTACTATAGTATTAGTAGGGGATCATTTAACTATGCAACATGGTATATTTGAAGGTAATAGAACTATATATAATACTTATATTAATTCTATAGATAGTGATAATAACAAGAATAGAGTGTTTACTAATTTAGATATATATCCTACTACTTTAGGTGCTTTAGGGGTAAATATTGAAGGAGATAGATTAGGATTAGGTACTAATATGTTCTCTTCTAGAAAAACTTTGGCCGAAGAATATGGATTAAAAAAATTTAGAAAAGAATTGAATAAAAATAGTATATTTTATAAAAAGAATCTTATAAATGGGAAGTAAAACTTCCCTTTTTTGTGATTTTATGATATAATATAGCACGTTATATGGGGGTTGTATAATATGATATATTATGTTGGTAATAAAAGAATAAAAATTAGTGATGATGAATTATATGATTATTATATAGATGAGGGTAGCGAAGTAGAAGTTTTTAGATTCGATGATAAAGTATTTAAACTATATAAGCCTTTTTGTAATAAAGGAAGATTAGATGAGAATACTATTAATAAATTAAAAACTATTAATACTAAGAGAATTATTATGCCGGATAATACTATTAAAGATTCATCATCTAAGTTAATCGGATATACTATGCCTTATATTGATTCTTATGGAATAGATGAATTTAAAAATATAAAGATTAAAAATTTAATTGATGAGTTAAATATTATTAAGAATGATTTATTAATACTTAGTAAAAATAAAATAGATATAGAGGATATTCATATAGGTAATATTTTACTAGGAGATGGATTATACTTTGTAGATCCTGGTAGTTATAGAGTATCTGGATTTAAAGAACATTTACTATACTCATTAAATAAATATACTATTAATATATTTGTATTGAATGATATATTAAAAAGATTTTCTAATATATCAATTAAAAATAAAAAAGTATTAGAAGAACTAATACCTGTTGATGATGAATATATTGGGGATATATTAGATTATGATAATATGAATGATTTAAATATAAAAGAATATGTAAAAACAAAATTGAAAAGTAGATAAGATATCTACTTTTCTTTTGGTTTGCTTGATAGGAAAGTTATTTTTTCTGAGATTATTTCTATAGTATTCTTTTTCTTTCCATTTTCTTCTATTTGTTTTGATTGTATTCTTCCTTTTACTCCGACTATGTCTCCTTTTTTACAATACTCAGATGTATTTTCTGCGACTAGGTCAAAGGCTAGACAATCTATAAAGTCAGTATCATAGTTACCTTCTATATTTTTAAAACTACGTGGTATAGCTAATGGGATAGTAGCAACTTTTACTCCATTCTCTGATTTGTTTACAGTTATATCACGTGTTAATCTTCCTACTAGGACTATTTGATTAAGTATAATTACACCTCCTTTCGATTAGTATATTAGATTATTGAATATATTAATTCAAATGGGGGTTTTTGTGTTTTTAATGGATAATTTGTTTTAATTAGTTATTTTGTTTATATGGAAAATGATTTATGTATTTATTTTATAATTAGATATATTTTTTTAATAAAAATGTGATATATTATTAATGATGATATTAATAGGGGGAGATTATGGCAAAGTTATATTTTAGATATGGAGCAATGAATTGTGGAAAGACTACTTCTTTGTTACAAGTTGCACATAATTATGAAGAAAGAGGTATGAATATACTTCTAATGAAACCTAGTATAGATAAAAAGGGAGATAATAAGGTTGTCTCTAGATTAGGTGTAGAACGTGATGTAGATTGTTTGATTAAACCAGGTGATAAAATATTAAAAATAGTTAGAAATACACTTATGGATAGAGATATTTCATGTATATTAGTAGATGAAGCACAGTTTCTTGAGCCAAAACAAGTAGATGAGTTATTATTTGTAGCGACTGATTGTGATATACCTGTTATGTGTTATGGATTAAGAACTGATTTTAAATTAAATGGTTTTCCTGGATCTAGTAGATTATTAGAAGTAGCTTCTTCTATTGAAGAAATGAAAACTATATGTGATTGTGGAAAGAAAGCTACTATTAATGCAAGATTTGTGAATGGAGAATTTACTATAGATGGGGATCAAGTCGCAATAGATGGTTTTGATAAAATCACATATAAATCTATGTGTCCTAAATGCTATTATAGGGAAGTTAAAAGAAAGAATAAGGTGTTGAAGAAGAGTTTATGAAAATAAGAGAATATAAAGATAGTGATGAATTAGAAGTTATTAATTTAATTAATAAGGCTTTTGATAAGAAATATAGTAGTATTGGTAAATCTAATAATATTGATAGTTTTGTAGTAGAAGAAGATAATAAAATAATTGGATATATGGATATTACTTATGATGATGATATTATAAGTAATAAAAAATATGCAGTATTTAATTATATATGTATAGATAGTGATTATTCTGGAAGAGGATTTGGAAGAGATTTAGTTAATTATGGAATTAATGTGTGTATAGAAAAGAATATTAATTATATTAGGTTAACTTCTAGGAATAAAAGAGTAAAAGCAATTAAATTATATGAAAGTGTGGGATTTGAAAAAGTAGATACTAATGTATTTGAGAGGGTGATTGTGTGATAGTGGATATTATTAATAAGAAAAGATTGGGGGAAGAGTTAGATTATAAAGAATTAGATTTTTTCTTTAATAGTTATTTAGAAGGTATTGTTCCTGAATATCAGATGAGTGCTTTATTAATGGCTATGTGTATTAATGGGTTAACTGATGAAGAGGTTTTTTGCTTGACTAAGATATTTGTTGATAGTGGAGATGTATTAGATTTTACCAAGAAGATTGGTAAGTATGTTGATAAACATTCTACTGGTGGTATTGGGGATAAAACTACATTAATAATAGCTCCTATATTGGCTGCATGTGGAGTTCCTATAGTTAAGATGAGTGGTAAAGGACTTGGATATACTGGAGGTACTATAGATAAATTAGAATCTATTCCTGGTTTTAATGTTGATTTAACTGAAAAAGAAATTATCAAAGAAGTTAAAGATATTGGACTAGTGATTTGTAGTCAAACTGGTAATTTAGTTCCTATGGATAAAAGAATATATGCTTTAAGAGATGTTACTAGTACTGTTTCATCTATCGGTTTAATTGCTTCATCTATTATGAGTAAGAAGATTGCTTCTGGAGCTAGTCATATAGTAATAGATTTAAAAGTTGGTAATGGGGCATTAATTAATAATATGAAAGATGCTAAAAAATTAGAACAATTAATGATGGATATAGGTAAAATATATCATCGAGACGTTAAAGTTATTATTAATGATATGAATACCCCATTAGGTTATACGATTGGTAATTCTTTAGAAGTAATAGAAGCAATGGAAGTATTAGAAGGTAATTATTCTAATAGTCATTTAGTAGAAGTTTGTTATGAATTAGCTAGTGAATTATTATGTATGGCTAAAGGTATTAGAAAAAGTGAAGCTATTAAAATGGTAGATGATTCTATTAAGAATTTAACTGCTTATAATAAATTTTTAAAATTTGTTGAATATCAAGGTGGAAATATATCTAAGATTAGAGTATCATCTAAAACTAAAAATATTAGGGCATATAAAACTGGTAAAATTACAAAGATTGATGCTTTAGAAATGGGTAAATTATCTATGAGTTTAGGTGCTGGTAGAAATAAAATTAAGGATAAGATTAATTATGGTGTTGGTATAAAATTAAATAAACAAGTAGGAGATTCTGTTAAAAAAGGTGAATTATTAGCTACACTTTACGTAAAAGATAATATAAGAATTACAAATATAAAAGAAATGTTTGAAATTAAATAAATTTTTTGTAGAAATATAAAAAAGTATGTTATAATGTATTCATAAGATAAGGAGAAATTATTATGGAACAAATTTATGTTGAAAATAAGAGAAAAAAGAAATCTAAAACATTTAATGTTACATTAGGTTTGAGTTTTGCGGTTGCATTTATCGCAATAGTATCTATTGTATTAATTAGTATGAGTGGTTCTTCATACTCATTAACAGCAGTTGACTTCCCAGATAAAATTACTACTAAGGAAAGTGGATTTTTCTACGTAGGATATGGTTCTGGTGTTACTGAGAGTGATTTGGAAAATGCTGGAAAATGGACTTTTTCTAACCCTTATATGCAAGGTGTAGATAGTTCAAATAAAACATATGACTTATTATGTTTAGAAAGTGCTAAGGATTATAATCCTAGATCTATTCAATATACTAATAGTAAGTCAATGGTAGATGATCCAGGATTTGTTTATTTATCTGCTAAATTACAAAATGATAGTAAATTAAATTCTGCACCACAAGCTGCTAAAGCTTGGATTAAACAACAAGCTACTTGGTTATATTTTGGATTAGTTAATCCATCTGCTAATACAAATTTAGAAACTTATACTAAATCAAGTGCAAAAAATGATTTAAAAGCTGTTCAATGTATTATTGGATATGAACAAGTAAGTGCAGGAGATGACACTACTAGAGAACCACAAACTACAGTTGCTGATTGTTGTAAATCAGGTACTACTGTAAATGGAAATTATTGTGCATATAGTAGTAGTGGTATATTTGCAGAATATGGAGTAGATCAATGGATTGAAACTGCAGTTAGTTATAATAAAACAGGATGGCCTGCTTTAAAAGTTACTGCTACTAAAGAAAATTCAGATTTCAAATTAACTAATGATAAGAAATATTATACTTCAAGTCCTATTACTATTAGTATTAGTAATGATGATGATAAAGGATTAACAGAAGCTGTAGATGAATATAAAATTTCATTAAGTAGTAATGCTCCTAAGGGTACTAAGATAATGGCTTGGGATGAAAATAATAATAAATTAGTTGATGTTACAAAAGAAGAAAAATTAAGTTATAGTAAATATAATAAATTACGTGTTTATGTACCATCTGATGCTGAAACAGGTACTTACAACTTCAGTATTGCTGTTACAGGTACAATTCAACAATATACTGGATATTATTATACTCCACCTGCAGGTAATGATAGTTTACAACAATTAACTACTGTTGATGTTGTTAATAAGTCTTCTACAGGTGAAGCACAATTTTCAGTACAAATAGTTCCAGACACAGCTACAAATTTATCTAAGACAATATATATCATTGGATTGATAGTATTAATATCTGGATTAGGAATATTATATGTCAATGTTAAAAAACAAAAGAAATTTGAACAATAATAAAAAAAGTTTAAAAAAGAGCCAGATAATGTTATTTGGCTCTTTACTTATCTTCTGTGGTATTTTTATACTTAGTTTTAGTTATTTTTATCAATTAAGAAATGAAATATTTTCAGATATGTTAATTAGTTTATCTAATGTAGAAAAGACTGAAGAAGTTAATGATGTGCCTGTTACTAAGGAAGTAAAAAAAGAGAAAAAGAAAAGTAGTAATACTACTTATAAAATAGATTATAGTAAATACTTAGGTGTACTTAGAATACCTAAAATCGGATTAAAAAGAGGTTTCTATGGTACTGATAGTAGGTATAATACTATAGAATATAATGTTACTTTATTAAAGGGATCAGATTTACCTGATGTTACTAATGGTAATTTAATATTAATAGCTCACTCTGGTGATGCATATATATCTTATTTTAGATATTTATATAGATTAGATAAAGGTGACTTAGCTTATGTTACTTATAATGGTACTGAGTATAAGTATAAGATTACAAAAATATATAAACAACGTAAGACTGGGGTAGTTACTATTAATAGAGATTATAATAAAACTACTTTAACATTAATTACTTGTACTAAAGATGATGATAAGACACAAACTATTTATATAGCTGAATTACAATAATAGAAAGGGGAATAAAGAAATGAATATTTCTGTATTTAATAAAATAGGTTTAATCTTTAAATATATATTTTCATCTTTTATAACTATAGAATTATTTATTTTCTCTATTCTTGTTTTTGTATTATTAATTATAAATTTAAAAAAGAAAAATACTTTTATTAATCTTGGATTTATTGCGATATTTATAGGATTAATACTAGGAGTATTCTTAAGTTATAGTAGTTATGTTAGATTATGTTTTAGATCATTATTTAAGGGAATTATGCAATATATATATTTCCCTTCTACTATAGTTTATTTTTTTATTATATTATTTGTATCTATTATGATGATTTATACAATATTTAGTAAAAGAATGACTAAATTTAAGAAAATATTAAATTATGTGTTTTTTAATTTTACATATTTATTATTTTTATTGTTTGTTACTTTGAGTGCATCTAATAATATAGATTTAAATAATATGAAAGATTTGTATTTAAATAATACTATTTTATCTTTAATACAAGCTAGTAATATTATTATGTTTATATGGTTAATATATACATGTTTTTATCATTTATATTTATATTTTAAAAGAAAATATGATTAATAGGAGAAGTTTATGGCAAGAAAAAAGAAAGAAGAAACTGTTAAAAAGACTGGGGATACTAATTTATATGAATTTGAATTTAGTGATGATAGATTTAAAGATATAGATAATTTAGATACTAGTTTTGTTGATGGTAAATTAAAGAAGAAAAAATTAAGTAAAGATTTAGAAGAAGCTGAGAAGGAGAGAATTGCGATAGATGATGTACCTCCTAAACCAAAAAAATATGTTGATTATAAGAGAATAGTTATACCTATTTTATTTCTTTTAGTTGGCTTAATTGTAGGATTTTTAATTGCTTATACTCCTAGTGAGAATAATAATAAAGAAAAAGAAGAGAAAACTGTTTATACTGTAGTAGATGATAATTATTTGTTTGTAGGGGATTTTTACTTTAATCAATATGATATAGAAAGTTCTTTTATACAAACTAAATTTGTTAATAATAATAAAGATGATAATACTACTTCAGATATACTAGAAAATATTAATACTAATATATATCAATATAATCCTAGTGATGTTTTTATACTTTTAGGTGTTAATGATTTGGATCAAGGTATTTTATCTAGTGAGATTAATGATAATATTAAAAAAATAATTGAAGGGATTAAAGAAAATAGAAGTGGTGCTAAAATACATGTATTATCATTATTACCTATAAATGATAGTGATGATGAGATTATTAATAAGGGATATATTTCTAATTTAAATAATAAAGAGATTAGTGATACAAATACTTTAATAGAAAAGACTTGTGAATTAGAAAAGGTAGATTACATAGATGTTTATAAAGAATTAGTGGATGAATCTGGAATATTAAATATTAAGTATACTACTAATGGATTATATTTGAATGATGTTGGTTATCAAATGATGACTGATGTATTAAATGAATATGTAAAATAGAGGTAATATTATGAGTGATAAAGCTACATTAAAATGTCCTCAATGTGGATATTTATTAGAGAAAACTGATAGATATTGTATTCATTGTGGATATATAAATTATGATAATCCAGATAATAAGTATTTAGTTAAATACGAAAAGAATGCGAAAAAAATTAAGAAACAAGAAGAAAAGAAAGAAGATGAGTTAGTTGATACTAGTCAATTATCTCTATCTAGTTATGAAGTTAAAAGTGCTTCTAGTCATGGTTCTTTAGAAGATGCGAATAAGACTACTGGGTTTTTAGTAAAAAACGGTTATAAATTATTTAAATTATTAATAGTATTCTTTCTATTTGTAGTATTATTATTTATATATAGTTATGTTAAAGATAAACAGGATGTATATGTAGAACATGCGAAGAAAATAGTGGAAGAAGTTAGTTATAAATATGAAGCTAATACTAAATGTTTGAAAGAAGGAACTTATTATTACAAATTTAGTGGTAATGATTTAGAAAAAAAATATAATTTAAAATTAAAGTCAATTTTTAATGATAGTAATTATATGGGATATGTTAAGGTAGTAAATGATGGTACTAATAAAAAATATTATATAAGTTTAAATGATGGATCATTTGGTATTAGAGAAAGAGAAGTGGAAAAACTAAATTCTTTGTTAGTATTACCTTATAATTCTGTTTATGAAGACATTGAAGATAGTGCATGTTGATTGGTGGTGGAAAAATGCTTTTTAAGAAGAAAAAACAAGATAATAATATGATTACTGATGATGAAGTAATGGTATCTGAAGATAAAGTAAAAGAAAAGTCAAAATTTAATTTTACTTGGCCATTTGGTAAGAATAAAAAAGTAGAAGAAAAACAGGAAGAAAAAAAAGAAGATGAAATAAGTGATAATTCAAATAATAATACCATGAATAATCAAGGTGTAGATTTTAATTACACTTTTATGAATAATAATAACAATATACCTAAAAAGAAAAAACCTAATATTATTGGATTTTTTGTAGATCTTATTATTATTGCGGCAATTATTTATTTTGTAATATGGAGTGGTCCTAAAATAGTTAATTGGTTTACTGATGGTAGAGAAAATTATGTAGATTTAGCTAAGTCAATGGCTGTTCAAGTAAAAGAATATTATTTCCAAGAAGGACAAAAGTGTACTACTACTGTTAATCATAGATATTTCTTTAATATATATAATTCTAAAGAACAATTTGGAGATAAGTATGTTTCTCCTATAGATAAACAACCTATGGAAGGATCTATAGAATTAGAAGTATATAGTAATAGTTATACCATTTATGTTACATTAACTGATGGATTCTTTGGGATTAATCATGTTAAATTAGAGGAATTAGATAAAGGTGATATAAAGATATTTACATTCTTAGGATTAGAAAGTAACCCTGAAATGAAGTGTGATAAAAGATTTGAAATTTCTAATCAATAGTTGTATAATTAAATGGAAATCGATAATTGGGACTAATAATAAGATAATTTATTAAAGAGAGATTGTGGTTGGTGTAAACAATTATAAATACTTATTTATCTACCCCATAGAGGTATAATAATACCCGGCATAGCCGTTATTTAATTAAGTTATAGAGGATGGTACCGTGATTTGTTCACTCCTTATGCCATTCTTTTTTTGTTAGGAGGAGAAGTATGATAGATATTAATTTAATTAGGGAGAATAGTGATTTAGTAAAGGAAAATATCAAAAAGAAATTCCAAGATGAAAAATTAGGATTAGTAGATGAAGTAAAAGAATTAGATGAGAAAGCGAGATCTATTCAAAAAGAAGTAGATGATTTAAAAGCTAATAAAAATAGATTAAGTAAAGAAATTGGTAATCTTATGAGAGAAGGTAAGAAGGAAGAAGCTGATAAGATTAAGAAAGATATAGCTGATAGTGGAGATAAAATTACTAAATTAGATGAGGAATTAGTCGAAGTTCAAGATAAAATTAAAGAGAAAATGATGATTATTCCTCAAATAATGGATAAATCTGTTCCTATTGGAAAAGATGATACTGAAAATGTTGAAGTAGAAAAATTTGGTGAACCAGTAGTTCCTAAATATGAAATTCCACATCATGCAGATATTATTCTTAATTTAGGTGGAATGGATAAAGAAGCAGCTGGTAGAACTAGTGGCGAGGGATTCTATTTCTTATTAGGAGATATTGCTAGACTTCATGAAGCAATGATTGCGTACGCAAGAGACTATATGATTGATGCTGGATTTACTTATGCAGTACCTCCATTTATGATTCATTCTGATGTAGTAACTGGAGTTATGTCTTTTCCTGAAATGGAAGCTATGATGTATAAGATTGAAGGAGAAGATTTATACTTAATAGGTACTTCAGAACACTCTATGATAGGTAAATTTAAAGATCAAATTATTAAAGATGAAGAATTACCAATTCATATGACTAGTTATTCACCTTGTTTTAGAAAAGAGGGTGGAAGCCATGGTTTAGAAGAAAGAGGATTATATAGAGTTCATCAATTTGAAAAACAAGAGATGATTGTTATATGTGAACCAGAAGAGAGTATGGATTGGTACAATAAAATGTGGAAATTAACTGTTGATTTCTTTAGAAGTTTAGATGTACCAGTTAGACAACTAGAATGTTGTTCTGGAGATTTAGCGGATTTAAAAGTTAAATCATGCGATGTAGAAGCTTGGTCTCCAAGACAACAAAAATATTTTGAAGTAGGAAGTTGTTCTACATTAGGTGATGCTCAAGCTAGACGTTTAGGTATACGTAAAAAAGGAGAAAAAGGAACTTATTATTTGCATACATTAAATAATACAGTAGTAGCTTCTCCTCGTGGATTAATCGCTGTATTAGAAAATAATTATAATGAAGATGGATCTGTTAATATACCTAAAGTATTAAGACCATATATGGGTGGTAAAAAGAAAATTTTACCAAAAAAATAATTTTATATAATTTTGATAAATTAGTTAAATTATAATAGATATTTAATTAATAAATATATTTATAATATGTATGTAAAAGATTTCAAAAAATTGAAATCTTTTTTTGTGTAAAAAGAGTAAAATAGGTCATTTGATTTATAATTTTTCTTTTGATAATGTACATTTTCAAGGAGGTGAAGTGGAAAAATAAAAGTATTTTAAAATTAATAATTTTTTATTTTATAGATGAAAGGAGAGATTAAATGAAAGATAAAAAAATTAATAAAAATAAAAGAAGAAAATTATTATTAACTTTAGGATTAAGTATATTTACAGTAATAGGAGGAACTTTAGCATATTTTACTACTACTAGTAATATTCCAAATATATTTAAGAGTGGATTATATCAAGAAACAATTCATGAGGAGTTTGTATCACCTACTAATTGGACACCAGGTACTACTACTGAAAAAGAAATTACTGTGACAAATACAGGTAATGTGGATATGGCAGTTAGAGCAAGTATAAGTGAAAGTTGGATTAGTAAGAATGGAAACAGTTTACCTACAAAAATTGATAATAAGAATGTTTCAATAATTAACTTTAATTCAGGGTGGACTAAAGATACTGATGGGTATTATTATTATGGTTCTAAGGATAATTTAACTAAATTAAGTAGTGGGGAAGAATCTAGTTCATTTATAAATAGTGTTACATTTAATCCTATTATAGAAGCTAATTTAGAACAAAATACTTCTTCTGATGGAAAAACTATTACTTATACTTCTAGTGGTAATGGTTATGATGATGCGACTTATACTTTAACTGTTACACTAGATACTATTCAATATGATCAAGCTAATAATGCTTGGTAAGAATATATTATTTGGACTTATATATTTGTTAATAAGTATTTATTTAATGATATTCATACCATGTATAATTGGTTATAAACCTCTTATTATAGAATCTGGTAGTATGGAACCAATATTAAGAGTAGGAGGAATACTTTATTATAAGAGTATTCCTCTTAATACTTATAAAGTAGATGATATATTAGTTTATAAAGTACCTAATCATATAGTATCTCATAGAATTATAGGTAGAAATGATTATTATTTTATTACTAAAGGAGATCAAAATAATACTATAGATTCTAATGTATATAATAATCAAGTGCTAGGTAGGAGTGGTAATTTTAGTATTCCATATATAGGTTATTATGCTGATTATATTTATCATCATAAATATTTATTAGTTATAACATTATTAATAGTAATAATAGATTATATTATTGAAAGGAGAAAGAAGTGTTAAAAGTTATTAGAATAGTATTAATAATATGTACTTTATTATTAAATATAAATTATAGTTATTGTTTTTATAATAGTAATAATAAAATAATAAGTTTTTTTAATACTACTAAGTATAATATTAGTATTAATAATGATTTTGATAATATAGAGAAGAATATTAAAGTTATAGGTAATAAAGTCTATTTACCCAGAATTAGTAAAAATGGATATAAAAATAATGGATATAGAGTAAATAATAATATTATTAATAATAATGTATTAATAAGTAAGATTAATAATAAGAAATTAATACCTATATGGGAATTGAATACTTATAATATTAACTATGATTTAGATGGGGGAATTATTAATAATATTAAAAATACTTATACTATAGAAGATGATTTTATATTAAATAAACCTATAAAAGAAGGATATAAGTTTATCGGATGGACTGGATCTAACGGAAATATTCCAGAAGAAGAAGTTATTATTAATAATATGTATGGGGATAAGTATTATAAAGCTAATTATATTTTAGAGTTGTAAATATGATTCATAATTCTTTTATATTGTAATATTTATGATATAATTAAAATGAAATAATAAGAGTGGTGATGATATGGCAGATATTACATCTTTAGATAATAAGTGTCCTGCTTGTAATGCAAAGATAGTATGGAATCCAGAAAAACAATTATTTGTATGTGATTATTGTGCATCTAGTTTTAATTTAGAAGAAATGCAAAGATATAATAATGCTTCAACATTAGAGAATAATGTTAAAACAAATTTACAAAAGATTACTTCTAAAGATAATATGGATATTTATCATTGTAAGAATTGTGGAGCAGAGATAATGGCTGATGAGACTGTTACTGCGACTTTTTGTGTATATTGTGGTAGTACTGCGATTCTTAAACAAAAGATTGATAATGGATTTTATCCTAATTTAATTATTCCATTTAAGAATAAAAAAGATGATGCGATAGAAGCATTTAAAATAGTAGTTAAAAAGCCTTTAACTCCTAGTAAATTTAAAAATCCAGAAAATATTCAAAAGATTACTGGAATATATATACCATTTTGGGCATATGATGTAGAAACAAATGGAAATGTAAGTTTTCATTGTACAGATGTAAGATCATGGTCAGATAATAATTATCATTATACTGAGACATCTACTTATAGTTGTGAAGTTAGTGAACATTTGGAATTTAATAAAGTTTTAGCAGATGGTTCATCTAGATTTCCGGATGATTTAATGGATTCATTAGAACCATTTGATTATAATGATTTAATTGAATATAATCATGCATACTTATCAGGTTTCTTTGCTGAAAAATATGATATAGATGAGAATGTTAGTTTTGGAAGAGCAAAACAAAGATCTATGAATACTTCTATAGAAATGGCTAAAGAAGCTACTAGACATGAGACTAAGGTGGTTACTGGGAATAATTTAGATATTACTAATAAGAAATGTTATTATATAATGCTCCCTGTATGGATGGTAACAGTTAAATATAATAATAAGGATTATATTTTTGCGATGAATGGTGATACTGGAAAAATAGTTGGAAATATACCTATTGGATTTAAAGAATTCGTTTTTTGGTTAATAATAGTATTTTTAATAACATTTGGTATATGCTCTTTAATAGTATTGGGGGGAGTTTTATAATATGAAAAAGAAATTATTATTAACATTAATAATGTTATTATTCCCTTTAGGGGTATTTGCTTCTACTAACACTACTCCTAGAACTGAAGATGATTTAAGAGTAGATAGTTGGGTTACAGTAACTGATGATAATAAAAATAATATTCTAAGTACTCCTTCAGTAAATGCGGAAGAAAAAGTATATGACTTTGCGAATTTATACACTGATGCGGAAGAAAAAGAGATTTATAATAGAATATTAAAATTTATAGATGAGAGAAAACTAGATCTAGTTGTAGTAACTATTGATAAGAATCCTAAAGGTAGTGCGATGGTATACGCAGATGATTTTTATGATTATAATAGTTTTGGATTAAATGAAACTAGAGATGGAGTTTTATTCTTAGTAGATATGGATACTAGAGAACTATGGATTAGTGGTACTGGTTATGGAAAGAATAAATATTACGATGAAAAGATAAATATGATATTAGATAAAACTTTTCAAGATTTCAGTGATAAAAAATATTATGAAGGTACATTAAATGTTATAAAAACTATGGATAGTTATTATGATTTGGAGTATAATGGTTATGAGGAATATGAATCTAAAACTTATACTGACTATCTGAGGGAGATTTTAATTGCGACAAGTATAGTAACTATAATAGTAATGATTATTTTAGTTAGTAAAAACAAAATGGTAAATGTTGCAACTTCATCAAGAGAATATCTGGATAATGGTACTAAGCAAGTAAAATTAGTAAAGAATCAACTTATTGATAGACATGTTGCTAAATCTGAAATCGTACATTATGATAGTGATAATCATCATAGTTCAGGTGGAGGATTCAGTGGTGGAGGTGGTCATATAAGTAGTTCTGGTTCATTCCACAGTGGTGGAGGACATCGTTTTTAAAAAGGAAAGAGAGGAAAAAAATATGGGATTAATTAAAGCTGCATTACAAGCTGCAGGATCAACACTACACGATCAATGGAAGGATTATATTCGTTGTGAGGATTTAGGAAATGATATTTTAATGAAGAGAGTATCTACTCCAAATGGTATTATTTCTAAATCAAGTGCTATTCAGGTTTCACCTGGACAAATAGCTGTTATATTTCAAAATGGTAAAATTTTAGATGCAACAGCAGAAGAAGGATATTATACATTTGATGAGAGTGCTTCTCCAACATTCTTTGCAGGAGACTTTGGAGATGTATTTAAAGAAATGTGGAATCGTTTTACTTACAATGGTGGAGTAAGTAAGGAACAAGTAGTATTCTACTTAAATGGTAAGGAAATTATTGATAATAAATTTGGAACACCAGCACCAATTCCTTTTCAAGATTGGTCACACCCAATTCCAAATCAAATGACTAATTCAGTTACTCCTTTAAGAGTAGATGTTAAATGTTTTGGTAAATATACATTTAAAATAACTGACCCAGCTATATTTATGAGTAAAATAGCAGGTACTGCTGATGAATATAAAAAGGATACTTTAATAGAGCAAATGAGAAGTGAAGTTATCGCATCTTTCCAAAATGTACTTAATGAATTAGGTACTAGTGCTCATAAAGTACCAGTACTAGAATTACCAAGTCAAACTGATGAAATTAAGAAAGTAATGGATGAAAAAGTATTTGATCAACCTATTAGAGATCGTGGATTAAGTCTTGTAGGATTTGTAGTAGAATCAGTTACTTTATCTGATGAAAGTCAAAAGAAAATTGATGATTATGAACTTTCTTCAAATACATTCATGCAACAAGGAAAACTTGTTGGTTCTTATGGAAGAGCTGTGGAAGATGCTGCTAACAATGAAGCAGGTGCTGTTAATGGTATGATGGGTGTAGGTATGGTAGGTATGGCTTCTGGTGGAGTAATGGGAGCTGCTACTCAAGGTGCATTCCAAAACCAAGGAACTACTGCTAATATTGATCCATATAATAATGGAGCAGCTGTAGCTGCAGTAACAACTCCAGAAAATAATCAAGCAGGAGATAAAAAGTTTTGCCCTAAATGTGGAGCAGAAAACACTGGAAACTTCTGTACAAAATGTGGAGAAAAATTAGGATAACAAAAGTCTACACGAAAGTGTAGATTTTTTTATTCAAATTAATTAATAATGAAAAGTAAAAAGGTTTTAGACCTTTTTTCTTTATATTATAAGGACTTTTATTTGAGATTTGACAAGATAAATCCTTTTTGGTACTATATTAAGTACGCGTTTAGAGGAGGATTTATGAAATCAATTACAAAAGACATAATTATTTCATGTGAGGAGGATCCTACCGGGATTTTCCCTATGATTAATAGGGGTGAATTTGAATTGGTTGATTATTTATTAGATAATGGTATTGTTAATATTAATACTGTTGATTCTAATGGTAATGATGTATTAGTTAGATTATTGAAAGTTAAAGAATATAATCTAGTACTTAAATACATAAAAAAGAAGAATTGGGATGTAAATCATCAAAATAAAGAGGGAAATACATTTGGGCATATTTTGGCAAGTGATTCTTCTGTTAGTACAATTAAAATAATAGATGCGTTGTTAAAGAAAACTAGTTTTATGCCGAATATTAGGAATTATAAAGGTGAAACTTTATTTGATAGGGCTAATAATAATAATTATTTAATTACTTCATTAAAAATACTAGAAGATAAGAGATTTACTAATATAGATTTATATGATTTTAAGAGTTTATGTGATAGTATTTTTAATAATAAATATGGAAGATATTCTATGTTAAGTAATTTTAATTTAATTATTAATTCTATGAAGAAGAAACCGTTATTACCTAATATGCAAATACTAATAGATAGGTTATATGAGAATAAAGAAGCTATTAAATTAGATATTAATAATAATAGTTTAGATTTATTTGATAAAATTTTTAGTTTAACAATTGAAGAAATTGGTGTATAATATGATTATCTATGAAGGGGACATGATTATTCCACTAGATTTAAGAGAGTCTATGGTTGGTGTGAATAGATATTATAGCGAATGATTCCTACCCTGGAGATAATATATGAAAATATATTCGGGGATACCCCGTTATCAAGATTAAGTAAAATAAGGAATGGTACCGTGTTTTTATGCACTTCCTAGGCCATTCTTTTTTTGTTAGGAGGAGAAAATATGAGATTAAGAAATGGATTTTTAAACACATTAAGAGAAGATACTAGTAATGATGCTTCTAGGAGTGGATCATTATTAATTAAGGCTGGTATGATTAAGAAAGCTGGAGCAGGAGCATATGTTTATTTACCTATGGGTTATAGAATGCTTACTAAAGTAGAAAATATTATTAGAGAAGAAATGAATAGAGCAGGAGCTATTGAATTATTAATGCCATCTCTATTACCAATTGATGTATATGAACAATGTGGTAGAGTAGAAGCTTTTGGTGATAGTATGTTCAAATTACAAGATAGATCTGGTAGAGATTTTTGTCTTGGGCCTACTCATGAAGAGATGTTTGCTTTAGTTGCAAAAGATAGAGTTAAGAGTTATAAAGATTTACCATTTAATTTATATCAACAAGCTGATAAATTTAGAGATGAAGCTAGAAGTAGATATGGATTAATAAGAGTAAAAGAATTCATTATGAAAGATGCTTATACTTTTGATACTCCAGAAACACAAGATGAAAGTTATAAAAAGATGTATGATGCTTATTGTAGAATATTTGATAGAATGCATATAGATTATAGAATTGTTACTAGTGATAGTGGAGCTATGGGAGGAAGTTTATCTGAAGAATATCAAGCTCTTAGTGATATAGGAGAAGATGTAATAGCTTTATGTGATAAATGTGATTATTCATCTAATATAGATATTGCGACTACTAAGCATGATAAACAAGGTGGTAAGAAATTAAAGATAGATAAGAAATATACTCCTGATTGTAAGACTATAGAAGATGTTTGTAATTTCTTAGGTGTTACTGTAGAGAAGAGTGTTAAAGCTCTACTTATGGATGTTGATGGAGAAATGATTTGTTTCTTTGTTAGAGGAGATAGAGATTTAGATATAACTAAAGTTAATAAATTATTAGGTAGTAAAGAAGTAGAATTTGCTTCTGATGAGTTAATTGGTACTACTAATGCTTGTCCTGGATTTACTGGACCAGTTGATTTAAATTGTAAAGTAGTTATTGATGAAGAAATTCTTGGTATGACTAACTTTGTAGTTGGAGCTAATGAAGTTGATTATCACTTTATTAATACTAATATTGAAGATATGAAATATGATGTTGTTGGAGATATATCTACAGTTATAGAGGGAGATCATTGTCCTAAATGTGATGGACATTTACATTTACAAAAAGCTATTGAGATTGGTAACTTATTTAAATTAGGTACTAAATATAGTGAAGCTTTTGGATTAACATATTTAGATAAAGAAAATCAATCACATCCAGTATTAATGGGTTCATATGGTATTGGTCCAGGTAGAGTTATAGCAGCAATTGTTGAACAAAATAATGATGATAAAGGTATGATTTTACCTATTGGTGTAGCTCCATATACAGTATGTGTTGTTCCTGCTAAAAATAGTGATGAAGTAATGGATTATTGCTATAAAATAGAAAGTGAATTAGAAAAAATAGGAATAGATGTATTAGTAGATGATAGAGATGAAAGAGTTGGAGTTAAATTCAATGATATGGATTTATTAGGATTACCTATTAGAGTTACTGTAGGTAGAGATTTTGATAATGGAGAAGTTGAAGTAAAATTAAGAAAAGAAGATAAAGTAACTAAAGTTAAAACTGATAAATTAGTAAAAGAGATACAAAAGATTATTAAGAAAAATATATAGGGAGGTGTAATATGTTACTTCCTAATGCAAAAGAAGAAGCTAGTTTTGATAAAATTGATTATAAAAGACATGAATTTAATCTAGATGATAATTATAAGAATAAATATAAAGGTAAGAAATTTTTCTTAAAGACTTATGGTTGTCAAATGAATGAACATGATAGTGAAAATATAGTTGGTTTATTAAAAGAAATGGGTTTTGAAGAAGTAGAAGATTATACTAAGGCAGATTTCTTATTACTTAATACTTGTAGTATAAGAGAAAATGCTCATAATAAAGCTTTTGGTATGTTAGGTAGATTTAAACATCTAAAAGAGAGTAAACCTAATATAATAATTGGATTATGTGGATGTATGGCTCAAGAAGAGAGTGTCTGTGATGAATTAATAAAGAATTATAAATTTGTTAATTTAGTATTTGGTACACATAATATTGATAAATTACCTATATTATTAGATAAAGCTTTTACTAATAATAAACAAAATATAGAAGTGTTATCACGTGAAAGTGATTTAGTAGAAAAATTACCTGTAGTAAGAGTTAATAAATATAAAGCATATGTAAATATTATTTATGGTTGTAATAAATTTTGTACTTATTGTATAGTTCCTTATACTAGAGGTAGAGAACATAGTAGAAAGAAAGAAGATATTTTAGAAGAAGTTAAATCTTTAGTAAAAGATGGTTATAAAGAAGTTACTATTCTAGGACAAAATGTTAATGCTTATGGAAAAGATTTATATGATGATTATTTCATGGGAGAATTACTTGAAGATATAGCTAAGACTAAGATTCCTAGAATTAGATTTATGACTAGTCATCCATGGGATTTTACAGATAAGATGATAGATGTAATTGCAAAATATGATAATATTATGCCTAGTATTCATTTACCCGTACAAAGTGGATCTAATAAAGTATTAAAGACTATGGGTAGAAGATATACTAGAGAACAATATTTAGAATTGTTTGATAAAATAAAGAAAAAAGTACCTGGAGTTTGTGTTTCCACAGATATAATTGTTGGCTTTCCAGGTGAAAGTGAAGAAGATTTTCTTGAGACTTTATCACTTGTAGAATATTGTAAGTTTGATAACGCTTTTACATTTATATATAGTGAAAGAGTAGGAACTCCTGCTTGTAGATTAAAAGGAAGTATTCCTATGAATGTTAGAGAAGATAGACTACAAAGATTAAATGATGTAGTTAATAAATATTTCTTAGAGAATAATAAAAAAATATTACATAAAACTGTAAAAGTATTAGTAGAGGGTATTAGTGATAAGAAAAATATGTATTATGGATATTCTGATACTAATAAGTTAATTAATTTTATTAGTGATAAACAATTAGAACTAGGTTCTATTGTAGATGTGGAAATAGAT
>JAEEGL011484240.1_pt1 | contig 31399 bp, 26 predicted proteins | sample 9134231 | NCBI WGS metagenome assembly JAEEGL01 (sample SAMN16246548, study PRJNA631951) | gut metagenome | biome: gut microbiome; feature: rumen; material: fiber-attached | host: Bos | place: Iran: Karaj | collected 2018-10 | reverse complement strand
CTGCAAAACAGGGGCAGAATTCTTCAGAGGGATAAAATTAAAAAGTTGACAGATGTTCAAAATTTGAGCAATTTTTAAAATTGCTCAAACTATTACTGCGGTTTTTGGAGAAGTTTACGATGAAGAACATTCCGGGACGGAATGGCATACTCGTCGCATTCCCGGCGTTCCTTCCCGGAATAATCACGGCTGGCTTTATGTCTGCTGTCCTTTAATGAGATCAGCGGAAACACAAAAATCAGCATCAGAATCTGAAACGCCAGAACAATGATAACGGACTCAGTTTTTACAGGGGTCAGAAGCATGGTTCCCGCATAAAGAGCAATGGTGATGGTAAGAAACAGACTCCCCGTAATTGCGGCTCTCAGTTTGGTGGCAAAGCTCCTCCTCAGAAAAGGAATGCAAAACAGCACTATTGACAATATCACTCCGCCAATAAAAGCCCCGAAACAGAGAGCAAGCAAATTACTGAGCTTTAGAAAGCCCAGAACCAGCCAGAATGTTAAACCGTATGCCAATAACTGCAGAGATGCTCCCCAGACCTGCTTTTTGCCAGTGGAAACGGGGAAACTCTCCGCATATTTTCCGGTCTGACCGTTCATGTAAATGCCCCATTTCTCCCCCTGCCAGGCGAACTCCATGAGCCATACCGGAAACCAGGCATAAGAGACCTTTTCCGGTACCTCATGGTAGTCATTGGAGTTAATCTTAATCAGTTTGTAAATCTCAGCATTGGTGAGGAAACGGTCAAAAGAGGCGATGATGCGTCCCCGGGCTTCCTGGTAGCCGCCCTGCCTCCCGTTATCTAAAACCTGCGCCTTAAGCCCCGCCCCGTATACTTTGCTGAAGGGACGCGCGTCCTCGCAAAAAAACGGCTCCAGGCTCTGGGTCAGGGAGGCCTCCAGAGAACCGGCCGCGCCGGCCGGCACATTTGAATAGTACTGCTGTCCGGCGGCATGTCCCGCTAAAACCGTATGCCGGTAGCTGGTGCTCCGGCCGGTGGAAATTTCGGTAATATCTTCCGCGCGGTACTCCGCTCTTCCGGACAGAGACACATCAAAAAGACAGAACGGCACGTAAAGAGCCTGGACAGAGGCCTCTTTGGCATTCACAAAAGAGTCCGGCATAAATTCCCGTTCCCCGATGATCTTCCGGGCTTTTTTAACAAATTCCTCCCGATCCAGAAGAAAGGGCAAAATGAAATCCGGTTCCGGCGGGAGATCAGAGTCCCCGGGGGGGATTTGCGGCATTCAGGGGTTCAAAGCAGACGGGACAGCCAGCGGAGGCCCGCAAGGTTCCCCGGCTTAGCCGGCACCCGCAATGGGGACAGGGGGTAAACTTTGCCTGTTCGGATCCGGAAGAAGAGGATTCCCGGGAAGCTGTTCCCCCGGAAACAGCTTTCTCATACTCCTCCGGAATGAACCTTTTGGAACAGAAGCCGCAGACAAGCCGCCCTTCGGCAATGTCATATCTGAGTTCCCCGGAACATTCCGGGCACTTGAATACCTCTGTAAGATCCATAACCGCCTCCGTATCCGCCGCATTACAAGCCGGCATCCTTAAAAGAGCTCCGCTGCCGCTTCGCCGGCCCCGAGGTCAGCCGGCGGCTTTCCTCGATAAGACTCATTATATCCGGATCCGGAAGCTCTCCGGAAAGAATCACCGATATCCAGTGCCGGTGATTCATGTGATATCCCGGAAAGATGCCGGGCCGCCGCAAAAGATCCGGCATATCATCCGGCGCTGCCTTAAGGTTCACGATGTCCAGGGGCTTAACGCTCCCGTTCTTAAAAATAACATCCTCCCGGACATTCATGATGAGAGCGAACCATTTCCCGCTGTCCCGGTGCCGGAATACCCCATAGCTCCGGTACCGGTTCTGAGACGGATTCTCCTGCCAGGGGAAATCCGGTCTCACGTCATAGCGCTTCAGGATCTCCGCGGTAATTCTGTTCGCCTGATCTCCCGGAAACAGAACTTCCTGAAAACCCTGCCCCGCAATGTCAAGAAGGAGCTCCCGGTAAGCCTCCCGCACTGATGCCGCATAAGCCCCGCTTCCGGGGATTCTGAGGGGCAGGTAATCCTCGGAGGCGGCAGCGTCAGTAACCCGGCCTGAGACCTCGCCCTGTTCCGTTACCGTGATCTCGCAGTTGAAAGCCCCGTCCTTAATGGCGGCAAGATAGCGGTAGACCGAGCCCGGCTCCCCCTTCTGAAAGCCGTACTTAAGAAGCTTTTCCGGCACCGGCCGGAGCCGCTGAAAAATCTCCGCCTCCAGGGTAAGGTCAGAAGGCGCTTCCGGGGCCGGGATCGGCTTATCTCCCTCCGGATGTTCCTTTGTTATCTGCTTTTTTCTCGTCCGCGCCATGTTTTCTCTCCCTTTTTCCGGATGTTTCGGTACCGAAGATATGATTTTGCCGCATACATGCTTCCATCTTTGCAGGGACTCCGGCTAAGCTTCGCGGCGAGACGTTTTCGGATCCCGCCCCGGAGAAAAAAGACCGCCAGGGAACCTCCCGCTGGGAAGGCCAGCAGGAACAGAAAGTCTTTCCCGTGATCCCCCGGGGCGCTGAAACCGGCAGCAGCCATAAAAGCTATGCCGGCGCATGCCATGAGAAATCCCGTAAGGCGCGAAGAAAGCCTCCCGGAGAACAGCCGTCTTACCGGGGCGATCTCTGCATAGATCATCATGGGAAAGATCATTATCATAGCCCCCCAAAAAATAACATACAGGACAGATTTGCCGGCAATTTTTGCTAACAGCGGGTAAAACGGCACCGCTAAGCATGACGCAATGCCGCTAAGGAGGAGCAGCCCGGAAAGCATCCACCAGAAAACTTTGACTTTGGAAACGGGAATATCGGCTATGAGCTTTCCGGTCTGGCCGTTCATATAGCAAAGCATCTCCTTCCCGTCCTGCTTTATTTCCATCACCCACACCGGAAGCCAGGCATAGGAGATCTTAAGAGGAATAACGAAAGGCTGTCCGTTTACCGGGCTGAATCTGGTATAGGACTTCCCGTCTGCCAGAAAATACTCAAAGGCGGTCTGAAAGCGCAGCCGGGCGTGCCAGAAATAATCCCCTTTGATGACAGCCGGAATCTTGAGATCCGGGATAGCGGCATAAACCGGGCTCCAGGGCCGGCCCCCCTGACTGTCAAAGGGTTCCAGATTCCGGAAGGCCTCGTCGCTGAACTCACCGGTAATAATTTCAGGAGATCCGGAATAAAGCTGACTTCCTGCTGCCTCTGTCTCAAATTCCTCCGCCTTGCAGCGGGAACCGCCGCCAGCTGCAGCCTCGGTGAGCGCTTCGCCATGAAAGCTCATCTCGCCGGTAACCTCCGCATCATAGAGAAACACCGGGACATAGAAAGCCCGGACACTCTCAATGCTGGCTTTAAGGAAGGAGTCGGGCGGAAGCTCCAGGTTCCTGAGACGCTCCCGGAATTTCTGAATAAAAAACTCCTTTTCCATGGAAAACGGCACGATAAGATCCGGCGGCGTGAAGCCTGGTTTTTCAGGAGAGCTTTCTCCGGCAGGATCTGCTCCGGGAGTGTTCTCCGCTCCGGGGCTCTTCGTATGACAAAGGGGGCATTCTCCCAAAAGAGCTCCGGCGCCGCGGCCAATGAGGAGGCGGCATTTCCCGCATGACAGAAAATCCGGAGTCCCGGAGGATCTGTTCCCTGTCCCCCCGGCTTTTGGTTCTGGCGCCGGAGAGGGAGATGAAGAAGATGATGACGGAGAGTCTGCGAAGGGAAATGATGCAGAGGAAAATGATGGAGAGGTAAAAGATGAAGAAGATCTTTCTCTGCGGGCTTTCCGGGCAGAGATGGCTGCTTCGTACTCCTCCGGGGAGAGCTTCATGCCGCAGGATTTGCAGGAGAGCCGCTGCCTGGAAATGCTGTACAAAAGCTCCCCGGAACAGTAGGGACAGAGGAGCTTTTCAGATAAATTAACAGGAATAATCGCTTTCATGATCCTCAAGTTCGCTTGCGGTCGCGCCGTTTCAGAGAAGCTTACTGCCCCGATCCTGACGCGTCATTTATGTTCTGTCTCCCGGACTCCCGCTGACTTCATTGCAGCTCCCCTGCAATTCCGGCTGAGACCGCTTATGCGGCAACCGGGATTCACTCCGATGATTTAACTGATCTCTGAGCTGTCAGGATTTTTTCAGCGATTTTCCGGCGGCGCCAGTACCGGAGATCCGATTTTACCGCATACAATTTTCCCTCATAACGGGGATCCCGACCGGGCTCTCTTGCCAGGAGTTTTTGGATCCGGCCCCAGCTAAAGCTGATGACAAAGCAGCCTCCCGCAAGCATGCCCAGCATGAACATGAAGGTTCTGTCGTGATACCCCGGGGTACCGAGAAAGGCTGCCGTGATAAAAGCGAGGCCGGTTCCGGCCATGAGAGATCCCGCAAGACGCCAGGAAACCCGCCCGGAAAACACCCGTCTTACCGGAGCAATCACTGAATAGAGCAGCATCAGAAAGCCCAGACAAAAAGCTCCCATGACGAAACAGTCGAAATCTGACGCCACCGGCATGAAATACGGGGCCGCAAGCCACCCGGCAAGGCCGGTCAGAAGCAGCATTCCGGAAAAGAGCCAGCAGAGAATTTTTACTTTGGAAACAGGAATATCAGCCTCCAGTTTTCCGGTCTGGCCGTTCATATAGCAAAGCGTCTCCGTCCCGCCCTCCCGGATCTCCATCACCCACACCGGAAGCCAGGCATAGGAGACCTTCAGGGGCGTCAGGGAAACCTGTTCCTTTGCGCCTGTGAAACTGGTGTAGTATTCCCCCTTCGACAGAAAAAGCTCAAAGAATTCCCTGAAGCGCAGCCGGGAACGCCCGAAATAATCAGCGCTGGTGATAGCCGGAATCTTAAGATCCGGGATGGCAGCGTAAATCCGGCTCCAGGGCCGGGCCTCTTTGCTGTCAAAGGGTTCCAGTTTCCGGAAGGCGTCATCGCTGAATTCGCAGGTAAGATTTTCGGGAGAAGCGGAATAAAGCTGCCTTCCCGCCGCCTCTGTCTCAAATACCTCCTGCCTGTATTCGGGAGGATGGGTGCTGATCCTGGTGAGCACCTCGCCATGGAAGGTCATCTCGCCGGAAACCTCCGCATCATACAGAAACACCGGGACATAGAAAGCCCGGACACTCGCAATGCTGGCTTCAAGGAAGGAGTCAGGGACAAACTCCAGGGACTTAAGACGCTTCCGGAATTCCTGAATGAAAAACTCCTGATCATGGGAAAACGGCACTATAAGATCCGGCGCTGCGAAGCTCTGGTTTTCGGGCGAGATTTCTCCGGCAGGATCTTCTCCGGAAGAGTTCTCCGCTCCGGAGATCTTCGTATGACAAAGGGGGCATTCTCCCAGAAGATCTCCGACCCCGCGGCCAACGAGGAGGCGGCAGTGTTCGCAGGGGGCATAATCCGGAGTCCCTGAAGATCTGTTCTCTGACTCCCCGGCATTGGTTTTTGGGGAATGAGAGGAAGGCGAAGAGCGTTCCCGGCGGGCTTTTTTAGCGGCCGCGGCGGCTTCGTACTCCTCAGGAGACAGCTTCACGCCGCATAATGAGCAGGAGAGCTCACGCCGGGAAATGATGTACGAAAGCTCCCCGGAACAATAGGGACAGAGGAGCTTTTCAGTTAAGTTAACAGGAATAATCGCTTTCATGATCCTCAAAATCGCCTGTCTCGTGCTGTTTCGGAGGAGCTTAGCTGCCCCGATCCTGACGCGTCATTTATGTTCTTATGTTCTGTCGCCGGCTGTTACCGCATTCATTATTGCCATTTGCGGAAGTCCCGGAAGAAACTTCGCAGGTCTCCCGGACTCCGGCCGGTCAATTTACCTGCTGATGCCTGCTCCGATCCTTTCCGCCGCTGACAGAGGAGAGGCCTTCCGGACTTTTCGCGGCCCTCCCGTAATGGAAAACCAATGCCGCCGATCCGCCGGGATTCATTCCACAGGTTTAAAAAACGTGCCTGTGCTGTAATCTTCCCTCTCAGCGGTTTTCTGTCTGTTCCGGTACCGGAGATCCGATTTTGCCGCATAGGGTATTCCTTCATTACGGGGAGTCCCGCTGAGCTTCCTTGCCATGCGTCTTCGGATCCCGGGGCTGCGATAGCAGATAATGCCCGCGCCTCCCGCAAGCATGCCCAGCATGAACACGAAGGTTCTTCCATGATACTCCGGGTTACCGAAATAAGCCGCCATGATAAAAGCGAGGTCGGCTGCTGCCATGAGAGATCCCGCAAGGCGTGAAGACCTCCTCCCGGAAAACAGCCATCTCACAGGAGCAATCACTGAGTAAAGAAACATCAGAATGCCCATGCCTAAAGCTCCCATGATAAAACCGGAGACAATATCTAATACCGGCATATAGTACGGGGCCACGAGCCATGCCGCAAGGCCGGTAAGAAGCAGCATGCCGGAAAGAAGCCAGCAGAGAATTTTTGCTTCGGAAACGGGAATATCGGCCATGAGCTTTCCGGTCTGGCCGTTCATATGGCAAAGCATCCTCTTCCCGCCCTGCCTTATCTCCATCACCCACACCGGAAGCCAGGCATAGGAGACCTTCAAGGGCACCAGGGAAACCTGTTTCCTGACGGCGCTGAAGCTGGTAAAGGAATCCCCCTCTGCCAGAAAATACTCAAAGCCGGTCATAAACCGCAATTTGGTGTGCCCGAAATAATCAGACCGCGTGATGGCCGGAACCGTTAAATCCGGGATGGCGGCATAACCCCGGCTCCAGGATCGGGCTCCTTTGCTGTCAAAGGGTTCCAGGTTCCGGAAGGCGTAATCGCTTATCTCCCGGGTAAGATTTTCCGGGGAACCGCAATAAAGCTGGCTGCCCCCGGCAGCTATCTCAAATTCCTCAATCCTATAATTATCCTGAGGATTATAAAGCTCTGTGACCAGCGTGCCATGCAAGCTCATCTCACCGGAAACCTCCGCATCATACAGAAACACCGGGACATAGAAAGCCCGGACGTTCTCAATGCTGGCTTTCAGAAAGGAGTCGGGGACAAACTCCAGGGCCTCAAGATGCTTCCGGAATTCCTGAATAAAAAACTCCTTGTCTTTTGAAAACGGCACGATAAGATCCGGCGCCGCGAAGCTGGCGTTTAAGGCCGGATTTGATCCGGCGGAGCGCTCCGCTCCGGCGATCTTCTGATGACAGACGGGGCATGCTCCCAGAAGATCCCCGACACCGCGGCCAACGAGGAGACGGCAGCTGGCGCAGGGGATATAATCCGGAGTCCCTGCTGCAGATCTGCGCTCTGCCTCACGGGCTTTCGTGTTTGGCGAGGGAGCGGAAGATGATGACTGAAATGATGAGGAAGACGGAGAGGCAGCAGCGGAAAATACCCCAGAGGAAAAAGATGAAGAAGATCTTTCCCTGCGGGTCTTGGCGGCCACGGCGGTTTCGTACTCCTCCGGCGAAAGCTTCATGCCGCATGAGCTGCAGGCAAGCTTCTCCCGGGAAATGATGTACGAAAGCTCACCGGAGCAATAGGGACAACGCAGCTTTTCAGATAAATTGTCAGGAAGACTCGTTTTCATAATACTCAGATCGCATGTTCTGCCGCCGGGCCGTTTACCGCTTTTTTTTCCATTATTGCCATTTACGACCTCATATTCGGGATTCATTTCGCAGATTGAGATCAGGTGATTCTGTGCAGGAGTTTTTCACCGGTTTTCCGGCGGTTCCGGTACCGGAGATGAGATTCTGCCGCATACATGCTTCCTTCATTACGGGGATCCCGTCTGGGCTTTCTGGCCAGACGTTTTTTGATCCCGTCCCAGAGAACAAGGACAGCGAAGGAACCTCCCGCAATCATGGCCAGCGCAAACAGGATGGTTCTCCAGTAATACCTCTCGCTGCTGATACAGCCGGCAACCATAAAAGCCACGCCGGCGGCTGCCATAAGAGATCCCGTAATGCGCGGGGATTTTTTCCCGGAAAACAGCCGTCTTACCGGAGAGATCCGCGCATAGATCAGCATCAGAATGCCCATGCATAAAGCCCCCATAACAGAGCTTTCGGTGATGTTTGATAACGGCATGTATCTCGGCGCCCAAAGCCATGCCGCAACACCGGTCAGGAGGAACACCCCGGAAAACAGCCAGCCCCGGATTTTGGCATCGGAAAAGGGAATATCGGCCTCCAGCTTTCCGGTCTGGCCGTTCATATAGCAAAGCATCCGCTCCCCGCCCTGCTTTATCTCCATCACCCACACCGGAAGCCAGGCATAGGAAACCTTCCGGGGAATCACGGAAACCTGTTCCTGTGTGGCTCGGAAGCAGGAAAAGAATCCCCCCTCCGCCAGAAAATATTCAAAGGCATTCTTAAAGCGCCGCCGGGAATGCTCGAAATGATCCGCTTCGGCAATGGCCGGTATTGTCAGGTCCGGGATTGCGGCGTAAACCCGGCTCCAGGGCCGGGCTCCTTTGCCGTCAAAGGGCTCCAGATTCCTGAAGATGTCATCGCTGAGTTCCCGGGTAAGGTTTTCGGGCGAAGCGGAATAAAGCTGACTTCCTGCCGCATCTGTCTCAAATTCCTCCTGCTTCAAATTGGGACTGCCGCGGGTGGCAGTTTTAATCTCCGAGAACACCTTGCCATGAAAGCTCACTTCGCCGGAAATCTCCGCATCATAAAGAAACACCGGGATATAGAAAGCCCGGACGCTCTCAATGCTGGATTCCAGAAAGGAGTCCGGGACAAATTCCAGAGCCTTAAGATACTTCCGGAATTCCTGAATAAAGAACTCCTTCTCATTGGCAAACGGCACGATAAGATCCGGTGCCGCAAAGCCTGAGTTTTCCGGAGAGCTTTCTCCGGCCGGACTTTCTTCTCCGGGAGAAACGCCTCCTGATGATTTCTTCGCCCCGGAGATCTTCTCATGACAAACGGGGCACTCTCCCAGAAGATCTCCGACACCGCGGCCAAGGAGGAGACGGCAGTGTGCGCAGGGGGCATAATCAGGAGCATTGGAAGATCTGTTATCTGCCTCGCTGGCTTTCGAGTTTGCCGCGGAAGAGGATGACTGAGATGATGAGGGAGACAGAGAGGCGGCGGAAATTGCCCCGGAGGAAAAAGATGAAGAAGATCTTTCCCTGCGGGCCTTGGCGGCCGCAGCGGTTTCGTACTCCTCCGGGGAGAGCTTCATGCCGCATGATGAGCAGGAGAGCTCACGCCGGGAAATGCGGTATGAAAGCTCCCCGGAACAATAGGGACAGAGCAGCTTTTCAGTTAAATTAGCAGGAATACTCGTTTTCATATTGCTCAAACTCCGCTTGGGATCGCGCTGTTTCGGGGGCTTATTTCCCCTGCCCGTTACGCTGTCATTTATTTCCGTCGCCGGAATATTATCCCTGTCCGTTATTGCCATTTGCGGTTTTTACGCAAAGGGGAGACATTCCGGGGATCCGAAGCCGCTCAGCTGCCCCCGCGGTCTTTTGTCAGCAGCCTGTCTGTCCGCGCCGAGACCGCTATGCCCCTCCGGATCACCCTGTTCCGCGCCGGCGGCAATTCCGGCTGGGAGCCTTTATCCGGAAGTCATTCCGCACATGATACGACAGACTCTCTGCATCTGTACACGCAGCTTTCTGAGATTTGTCTGCTCCTGCGGTACCGCATAAACGATTTTGCCGCATAGACACGTCCCTCTTTGCGGGGATCCTGGCTGAGCTTCCGCGCCATGCGTCTTTTGATACCGTTCCAGCGATAACCGATAACTAAGCAGCCTCCCGCGATCATGGCCAGCAGGAACAGGAGAGTTCTCCAGCAATACTCCGGGGCGCTGAAAAAGGCCGCAATGGCAAAAGCCATGCCGGCGCCGGCGAAAAGAGAACCTGTAATACGCCAGGAAAGCCGCCCGGAAAACAGCCATCTTACCGGAGCAATCACTGCATAGATCATCATCAGAAAAACCATGCAAATAACTCCCAGGCAAAAGTTCTCCGGAATGTTTGTTACCGGCATCCAAACCGGCGCCGCGAACCATGCCGTAACACCGGTCAGAAGCAGCAGCCCGGAAAAGAGCCAGCCCAGAATTTTGCCCCGGGAAACCGGAATATCGGCCTCTATTTTTCCGGTCTGACCGTTCATATAGCAAAGCGCCTCTGTCCCGCCCAGATTCATCTTCATAACCCATACCGGAAGCCAGGCATAGGAGGCCTTCAGAGGAATCACCGAAACCTTTTCCTTGGTGACGCTGAAGCTGTTAAATAACTCCCCCTTTGCCAGAAAATATTCAAAGGCGCCCTTGAAGCGCTGCCGGGAAAGCTCGAAATAATCAGCGCCGGCGATGACCGGAACCGTCAAATCAGGTATGGCGGCGTAAACCCGGCTCCAGGGCCGGACTTCCTTGCTGTCAAAGGGCTCCAGGTTCCGTAAAACGTCATCCCGGATCCCCAGAGCAAGATTTTCCGGAGAGCCGGAATAAAGCTGACTTCCTGCCGCCTCTATCTCAAATTCCTGCAGCTTGAATTGGGTACCGTATTTATTGGTAAGAATCTCTGTCAGCACCTCGGCATGAAAGGTCATCTCGCCGGATACCTCCGCATCAAAAAGAACCGCCGGGACATAGAAAGCCCGGACGCTCTCAATGCCGGCTGCAAGCATGGCGTCAGGCGCAAACTCCAGGGCCTTAAGATGCTTCCGGAATTCCTGAATAAAGAACTCCTTTTCCTTCGCAAACGGCACGATAAGATCCGGCGCCGCAAAGCTGGCGTTTTCAGCCGGTTTTCTTCCGGCACTGTTCTCTGCCCCGGGGATCGTCCTGTCGCAAAGAGGGCATTCTCCCAGAAGATCTGCGATGCCGCGGCCTAAAAGGAGGCGGCAGTGTTCGCAGGAGACATAATCAGGAGCAGCGGCAGATCTGTTTTTTGCCTCGCCGGCTTTCGGGTTTGCCGCGGGAGCGGGGGATGAAGCAGACGATGACGGAGAGGATGCTGAGGAAAAGGACGATGATGAGAAGGTGGATGAGGAGCGTTCCTTGCGGGCTCTTTTGGCGGCCGCTGCGGCTTCGTACTCCTCCGGGGTAAGCTTCATGCCGCATAATGAACAGGCAAGGTCACGCCGGGAAATGCGGTACGAAAGCTCCCCGGAACAATAGGGGCAGAGCAGCTTTTCAGTTAAATTGACCGGAATACTCGTTTTCATATTGCTCAAACTCGCTTGCGCCGGGTTGATTTGCCCAGGCCCGTAACGCTGTCATCAGGTTCTGGCACCGAACTGTTATCTCTATCATTATTGCCATTTGCGGTTTTTACGCAAGTCGGATATGAATTCCTGAGATGACCGGGCCGGAATACCGGGCGGCAATGGCGGAATCACTGATAAACCATCTCCGGCCGCAAGCACAAAACCCTGTCCCCGCAAAACCTTGCCCCGCACGGCAGAAATAGCATGAAAGAGGGTATTCCCGGGCGGCTCATGTGTATAATGAAGCGTTTTCACTTAATCAGCAGCTAGGGATCCCTTATGATCGTCCTTGATTTCAGCAAAGAACACCGCATTTCTCTGCAAAAGTCCCGCGGCATCTTCCGGGTTCTGGCCGGCCTCCTTCTTATGGCCCTGACCCCGCTTGTTCTGACCGCCTGCGGTTCCGCCGAGGAGAGCGCTGTCCAGGTAACCTCCATTGACAAGCTCTGCAAGGCCCGGGTGGGAGTCCAGATCGGCACCACCACGGAAATCGCCATTAACGACTACCTGAAAAACCATGACTGTCCTCTGGCGGAGCGCTATAACAACTCCCCGGACGCCATAGGCGCTCTCAATCAGGGCAAGCTGGATGCCGTGGTCATGGACGAACTGCCCGCCAAAAGATTCGTGGCGGACAACCCCGGCCTCCAGCTTCTGGATACGCCGTTTAAGAGCAATTCCTATGCGGCCATTCTGCCCAAGGGATCGGAGGATCTCCTGTACCGCATCAATGCCATTATCGATGACATTAACAAGGCCGGGATCTATAATCAGCTTTATGATACCTATGTCGCCGGAACCCAGAATTTCCATTACACCCCCACGGTGGCCGAGGGAGCGGACTTCGTCATTGCCACCAGTCCTGATTTTCCGCCCTACGAGTTTTACAAGGACAACCGCATTACCGGCATCGAAATGGAAATCGCCGCCATTGTGGCCGACCGCCTGGGCATGAAGCTGAAAATCGAAAGCATGGAGTTTGACAGCATTATCAATGCGGTGTCCTCCGGCAAGGTTCAGGCGGGATTTTCCGGGTTCTCCAAAACCGCGGAACGAGCCCGGGTCATCAATTTCACCAATGATATCTGCACCACCAGAATCATGGTAATCGTTCCCTCGGCGGCTGTGGGGGCTGCTGCCGACAGATCCCTGAAGGAACGCTTTTATGAAAACTTCATAAAAGAGGATCGCTGGCTTCTTCTGGCGAAAGGTCTGGGCGTCACCATCGTGATTTCCGTATTTGCCGCCCTGCTGGGCTTTATGGGCGGCGCGGTGCTGGCCACCATCCGGGTACTGCACCATCACACCAGACGTTTTGCCGCGCTGAACTTCCTTATCCGGCTTTACGTGAACATCATAAGAGGCACCCCGGTAATGGTGCAGCTTCTCATTATCTACTACGTGATCTTCGCGGCGGTGGACATTGACAAAATTCTGGTGGCCATTATCGCCTTCGGCCTGAATTCCATGGCCTACACCACCGAGATCTTCCGCTCAGGTTTCATGGCCATTCCCAGGGGACAGTTCGAAGCCGGTTATGCTCTGGGACTCCGCCCCTTTACTCTGATAAGGCGGGTTATTTTCCCGCAGGCCCTTAAGAATTGTCTCCCGGCCCTGGCCAACGAAGGCGTTTCCCTCATCAAGGAAACCTCCATCTGCGGCTACATCGGCCTTATGGATCTCACCCGGGGCGGCGTGGTTATCAGGAACACCACCTTTGAGGCCTTCCTGCCTCTCCTGGCGGTGGCGCTGATCTACCTCACCATTATCGGCACCCTCTCCGCAGGCGTGTCCCGTCTGGAAAGGAGCATGAAGAAAAATGACAAGTAATAATGCAGGCAGACCGGAAAAAGAAGTGCCGGAAAATACCGCACCGGAGACAGCTGCTCATGAAGCGGCAGCTCCGGAAAACACCGCCGGACGGAATCCGGACAAAGCTCCCCTTCTGGAGGCTCAGAACCTCAGCAAAACCTACGGCCAGAACACAGTGCTTAAGGATGTCTCCCTGAAGGTTTTCAAGGGGGATGTCATTGCCATCATCGGCCCTTCCGGCTGCGGGAAGTCCACCCTTATCAGAATGCTGAACCTGCTGGAAAGGCCCACCTCCGGGAAGATATTTTTTGAGGGGCAGGATCTTACTGCTCTGAAGCCGGAAGCGCTCCTGGAGGTCTGCCCCAAAATCGGCATGGTATTCCAGCAGTTTAACCTGTTCAGCAATCTCACGGTTCGGGAGAATGTTACTCTGGCTCCGGTGATCCATAAGATATGCTCCAAACAGGAAGCGAACGCCAAGGCTCAGGAGCTTCTGGAAAAGGTGGGCCTTGCCATGCATGCCGACAAATATCCCGCGCAGCTTTCCGGAGGACAGCAGCAGCGGGCGGCCATTGTGCGGGCTCTCATGATGTCCCCGGCTGTGGTGCTCTTCGACGAACCCACCAGCGCTCTGGATCCGGAAATGGTCAATGAAGTGCTGGGGGTAATGAAGGATCTGGCGGCGCAGGGCATGACCATGCTGGTGGTCACTCATGAAATGAATTTTGCCCGGAAGGTGTCAAACCGGGTGCTGTTTTTAGATAACAAGGGCATTCAGGAACAGGGCTCTCCGGAGGAGATCTTTGATCATCCCCGGGATCCCAGGCTTAAAAGTTTTCTGGGGCAGATTGCAAAGGAATAAGGGAGAAGACCCGGATTCCCCTGCTCCGAATTTCTCTGGCTCTTGCAAACAGACCGGCCAAGGGAGGAAATCCGTCGCTGACATCTGACGAAGCTCCCGGCAAAAAAGGTCTGAAGGAGATTGCATGTGCGATGATGTGTTATGCCCGGACGATACCCCCATAAGCAAGGATGACGGATGCTCGGGATGTTTGACGCAATTACTGCTTTATTTTCCGTTATATACGATACTTGGTTTTCTGCTGGCGACTTTTTATGTAATTATAATGCTTCCGAAAAACCCGTCAGACGCCCCTCTTTTTATAAGCATTATTCACATGATTGTAATTTTGAGCCTGGCAGGACTGTATTTTACCAGACACATTTATGCCTGGCTGTGGGAGCAGATTTCAAAACTGATTGATGAAAAGGCAAAATAATTCCTCAAAGGCACCGAACACACATTGAATTATTGAATAAAACATGGAGGGATAGCATGAGAAATCGTAATCGCTGCGAACCTGATGATGACGAGATTCCTCTGAGTGCATCGGCTACAGCAGCAGCTTGCTTTTGGAGTGCATATACCGCACGCAGTAACCGCTCCATCAACACTCAAGCTGACAGCAAGGCGCATATAAAATTCCCGCTCCTCATTGCTTTTACTGCTGCATGATGAGCAAAAGATTCGTTAAACTCAATTGTGTCAGCAGTGCTGACACTTTTTAGTTTTCGGGGCAGATTTAAAAAACGATTGCTGAAAATCCCCAAACGGCTTAATACATCTCTTTTGGTTTAAGAGGTAAAGAACCCTTTGGAGACTCTGAATAACCGATGCCCCAGTATCAGGAGACATCAGTTCAGGCAGTAATACCCGGAACGGCATCGTTGGCAATGGCGAGGTTCTTTTGCCAATCCCACACCCGCCAGTCGCAGGCTTTAAGATTCTTTTCCGCTTCATGCTTAAGGTTCGACAGGGACATTTCCATTCTGGCCCAGTGATCTGCGGTAATGCGATGCATTTTATCGGGATCAAACTCCTCTCCGGCCTCGGCAGCCTTAAGACAGCCGTAAACAAACATGTGGCAGTTATTCATGATGAGATTATATTTGCCTAGATCCTCTCCTGCCATGCTGAGAGCCCGCCGTGCCACTTCGGGATCACCCACCGGGGTGTCGCCCTTGCAGGATACATAAATGGTGGAAGTAGCTCCAAAGCCGTTAGCGGTGAATACCTCCGGCGTTACCAGCTTGATAATGCTCTGTCCATTATCGTTCTGCAGCTCCGCAATGCAGTTTTCTCCGCCGCCCACATAGATGCCGGAGTGTTCTGCGTAGCCTGCTCCCAGATCCCGGTAAAGCACAGATCCCAAAGCCGGGGTATCCACCTTGGCATCAACGTAGTTGCCCTTGATGGTATTAATGGCAGCCCTGACGGGAAACTGGGCGGCGAACATAAAGGCAAAAACTCCAGCAGCCTTTAACAGCTTAATTGCGGTGTCGCTGGAACTGTCCTTTCCTGGTTCTTTATCCTTTTCCTCTTCCATAGAGAGTCTCCTTGGGTATGGCACAAGCGAATGCGAAGCTTACAATGTTCATCCAAAGTCAAATATCATAATGGAATATTATTATCAAAGAGTGTTGCGCAAAATTTAAATTTTGATAAGAAGAGGCTTACGAAATATTGAGTAGAGACATTGCTGTCTAAATATTCAATCATTGCTTAGAATATTTATGTCTCAAACATAGCATATGCAAGCCTGCGAGCAGACTTGCATATGCATGTAATAATATCAGTACATATGAACAATGACATTAACTTGTTTTTTGCGTGTCACTTTCCCCATTTTCATTTGAGACGTCCTTTGAGGCATTATTTGCAGAGTTTAATTTTTCCTTAATTATATCCTCAAGTTTTTTCCCATTTACATTAATGCCTTTTTCTTTTTCAAGATTATCAACTGCTTCTCTCTTATTCTTAAATGCCTGGAGGAAATCATCAAAAGTAAATACAGACTTTTCATGTTCCTGAGTAGCTTTTTTTATTATGCATTCCAAAACAGCATTCTTAATTTCTCTGGGAGAGATAAGTCCTATTGCCTGAGAGAGTTTTAATAATTCCTCACTAGTCAGTTTATGATCTAACGGCAATTCATCGGGGATCATCTTCAAAATTATTTGGCACCGAGATGATTCATCAGGCAAATCAAACTGAATTTGCTTCAGGATGCGGGATTCAAATGCCACGTCAAAATTCTTAACAAGGTTTGTGGCAAAAATTACAATTCCATGAAACTCTTCCAAAAGAATCAGCATCTGGCTTCTCAGGGAATTCAGAGCCTGATCAGCCCCCTGAGAAACATTTTGAATTCTTTTGCCCAAGAATGAATCGGCTTCATCAAAGAATAAAACACAATCATTTTCTTTAGCATAATTAAATGCATTCATAAGATTCTTTGCCGAATCACCAACATATTTAGACTCAATTTCAGCGTAATTTAAAGCTAAGATTTTCTTCCCTATTTTACGAGCAATGGCATGCGCGCACATTGTCTTGCCGGTTCCCGGCTTACCGTAAAAATTCAAAATACATCTGGGAACCGGATCTACAGATTTGAAATTCCATTTGTTAAAAACTAAATCCTGAAGCTCAATTAAATTCATAGCACTGTAAATTTCATCGAGCTTTTCCTTTGGGATAACGATTTGACTAAAATCGTATTTTCCCTCAACGGCAATAAAATTAGACACCTCGGCGGCAGACTGTATTTGCTGCTGCACCTGCTTAAAAGTTAAGACAATCCTTAATATTGTTGAAGTAGGCAGGTATGATTTAAACTTAAATTCCTTTGAATGAATATAACTGTCTACCTCAGAACATAATTTCAAGCTGTTTTTAATATCAGGATTTGCATTATTCTCTAAAATATAAACTTTGTTATAACTCTTGCAATCTTCTACAAATAATTCAAACGTTAACACCAAGTGAGAAAATTCACTTTCATTGACTTTTTTCTTAATCAAATTACGTAATTCAGTTTCAAACCCTGAAAAGTAGTTAAACGCATCATTTGCAAATTTATATGAAGTCGTAATCTTAATCATAATCTATTTACATATCTCCTTAAAAATTTTTCCGTTAAAGATAATGCCATTTTAAAATATCATTTCGAATCTCTGCCGAAATTTCATCTTTGGTATCAATTTCCATATCTTGAAGTTTGTTCGTAGATTCGTTGAATATACCAACATTGATTTTGCGGGCTTTTGCTTTTTCAATGCGATACTTGAAAGCATTTTTAGGTGCATGCTTTCTCACGGATTCATCCACGTCAGCCAAAGATCCTATAACAACTCCGGCAAGCAGTACTGAAGCAATACCACCAACAATCCACCATAAAATAGGCCAAGGCATATAATCACTCCAATATCACAATTGATTCTTTAGCTTTTTCAAAAACAGATTTTGCTGCATCATCCAACTCTTTTACATATAATACTTTTGCATACGTAATCATTTCTGTCTGACTATCATAAATTCCAATTACAATTGGAGTCTGATCTGGAGCTGGCTGTACTTGCAAAAAGCCATTTTTAAAATCTTTAAGAATTTCAATCGTTCCAATAAACGGTTTATGACGCTGAGGATCCGGGTGCTCCATTTTTAACAAACTAACAATATCTGTCAGTGTTATCGAATTATATATCTCAATCTGGACAGGTTTGTCATAATTAATTCTCTTTTTTATATAAAAATAACACAGACCAGCCAAACCAGCCAAAACCAACACCCAAACCAAATTATTCATATTTTCCTTGTTTAATTTAAATAATTATATAAATATACCGCAAACAACAAATCATTGTTACAAACCGTAATGATTGAAAAAATTCGTCAGCAATATCAGTTTATTATTTCATAAGTTAACAACAAAAATAATTTACTGCCAACGAATTTTCAATACACTTTCAACTAAGCACAACTATTCCATCTTCAGCCTTTCTAAGAACTGATTTTGTTGTCGAATCAAATTTATCAGCTTCAATTATTTCACATTCAGTAATAGTTTCTGATTGATTATCATAAACACCAGCAAAAATTCCGCAATCAACTTTAGGAGCTTTTGCTATCACACTTGATAAATTTTTCGCATCCATTATAAAGGGAGTTTGTGTTGCAGGATTCAGGTTTAACATTTTAAACCAATTAACAACATGTTTTGCAAAATTAAGAATCCCTTCAATAATTCTTTTTAAGATTCTGACAAAACCATTAAACAACTGTTTAATAGCATCCCAAATACCACTCCAAAATGACATACTTATCGTCCTATTGCAGAATAACTAAATCGCCGTCCTTAAATAATTCCTTAACATCATTAGATAAACGCTTTGTTCTAATATTTATAAAACAATTCTTCTGCTTTTCAATAATCTCATCGTTTGATAAATAACAAATACAAATCATTTTTTCAGTTACCAGATCAAATGCCGTTCCAATGACGTCTGGCAGATCCGTTTTACAAAACAAATCAAGAATTTTTTTGCCCTTCCCTTGATAATTGCATTGCATAACAGCAATTGCGTTTGAGCCCGGAACAATATGTTCCCTTGCAATATCTATTAAATTAGCTCTATCTAAATATTCCCGTTCCTCAGAGACTACATATTTCTTATCTCTCGACTCCCAGCTCACATAAATTTCACTTAGAACACCTACAAGAGCATCTAACAACATGCCCTTTACTTCTTTATTCATCTGTTATTTCCTTAACAATCAAAACCCACTCACTTCATCTTCAGATACCCTGCTCTTTCGCCGGTTTTTCTGAACACGACCCAAAATCGCAGTCATTCGTCTTCTTTCAGTACGAATTCACCACTACTTATGTCCGATTCTATGCGTATTTTTTTTTTATCAATTTTCACAATCTTTCAATTAAAGGATCTTTGAAAGTACTCACATTTCGCCAGAGACAGCACACGGTATTTGTGAGCGGTGTTACGAAAACAGTTTCAAGAGTCTGGGGTCGTTAAACATTAATCATTGCAGAAGCACCACAAACCCTTGTGATATAAACCTTGGTTCAATGATGACACTAAGACGGCCGAACTAAGTCCTTATTGGCTCCTCTGCTCAGATGCGGCAGGATAACAACGGCTGAATATGCCTGTGAGTTCTTCTCTGGCTCCGGTTTCTTTAAGAGCCTCCTTCACAATTACGCGTCTTACTCTGGTCTGATTCCGGGCATTGGCATATGCCGACGTGAGATCATTGCTGGAGAGGGAAATGCCGCTGCCCGGCAGGAAACGGTACGTAGCTTCAACAGCCGGGGTGCAGTGAGATGAGATAAAAGCGCTTCTTTGACATATACCAAGAAATCTTGCCAGCTTTGTTTAAGTTATGCAGTTTTGTGGGATAATACAAAGTAATAGAGCCCTTCTGCGCTTAAGGCACTTTGTACAGCGGACCAGTGAAGGGCCTTTTTCTTTTTATGCTTCAAAGGTTGCCGACATCTTCTGATGATAGCGAAGGCGGAAATAAGTATTTCTTCAGCCCCTCACCGCAATATTCCCGCCAGGCTCCCATTATTCGCCCTTCCCCGGCGGCTAAATTGGACTTTTTCGCCGTTACTGTGCTACTCTTTTTTCAGTCATGACTGTTTCTTCCGGAGCTTCGCTATGATTTCAGGAATTCTCAGATTATCTCTATTGGCCTGCTGCCTTCTGACTGCGGGCGTCGCTGCTGCGGATCCCCAGTGCCAGGATGTCCAGGAATGTCTGAAGAAAGGCAAGGAGATTTTGCAAGCCGCAGACCGCGATGATTCCGATGATCTGGAGCTTTATGATGATGACGCCTTTGACCAGGCTGAGAACTATCTCCTGACCGCCTGCAGTCTCTCTAATGCAGAAGCCTGCGTCCTTATGGGAAATCATTATGGCAAGCAGCCCGGAAACGGCGGCGACATTCTGGATTTTGAAAAGGCCATCGCCTTCTACCGCATGGCCTGCGAACTTAAGGACAATAATGGATGCAAACAGGCTATAGAGCTTTATGCCTTATCGGGAGAATACTGCGAATATGTCAGCGAGAACGGCGGCTATCATCCCTCTGACAAATGCTTCAACAATGCCAGAGAATACCTCGAGAACTTTTGCGATGCCGGCAATACTTCCGCCTGCGAATCTCTGGGACTCATCTATGAAAACCGCTATCAGCCTAATGACCCGGAATTTGAGCATGTGTATGAGTATCTGAAAAAGGCCTGCGACAAGAACTCCGCTATGGCCTGCGGCGAACTGGGCCGGGTATATGAGAAGCAGAACCGGGACAAGCCGGAGATGTACGAGCCCCTGACACTGAAATCCTGCGCCCTGAAAAATCCCTTCGCCTGCTGTCATCTGGGCGAACTTTATCTTAAGGGCAAGCATGTCCCCCAGGATCTTAAAAAGGCTCTGACTTTCCTGGAGAAAGCATGCTCCCTGGGTGAAGCCGACGGCTGCTCCCTTCTGGCCGATATCTACGAAAAGGGCGTAACTGCTGACGCTGAAAACACCGGAAAAAAAGGCAAAAAACAGAATAACAGCATCAAGCCGAACCCCAGGCTCGCCCAAAAGTACCGGACTCGCGCCGAGGAGCTTATGGAAGAGTTTTATTAGCAGAAAAAGCTTCTGCCAGCCCGAACCCGGCTAACGGCTGGCTCCGCCGCCCCTGAAGCCACCGCCGCCGCCTCTGTGGCTGCTCCCGGAGGAGGAACTCCGATGGCTTCCGGAACTGCGGCCGTAACTCCGGCTGCGGCTATAGCTCCCGCCGCTTCCGGTGTAACCGCTCCCGTCCCCTCCGGAAAAGAGACTCTTCAAAAACCGGAATGCCAGATAGAATGGGATCAGCAATATGGCAAGCCCCAGAAAGCTGAAAAAGCCGTTGGAAACCCGGGTGCCCAGATCCTCGTCTGCGGTAAGCGGCCGGGCTTCCGGCAGCTTCATATCCCCGAAGGTATGCCCTTCCTGTCCTTCAGGAACCTCTTTAACCTGCTTAAGCGAGGCCGGAACCTCCTTCCCGCTTTCCCGGTACACAATTTCCGCAGTGGCGGTAAAGGTGTTCATGGCAGCCCTGTTCCAATGGCGGCTGTTCTTGTCAGCCACGGCATAATCATCCAGAATCCGCCCTGCCATGGCATCCGGAATGGCTCCCTCCAGTCCCTTGCCCACCTCCATGCGGACATGAGGCTCATCGGTGGTAAAGAGAATCAGAATGCCGTTATTTTTCTCCTTGGATCCGATCCCCAGTCTGTTAGCGGTTTTCAGGCTGTAGGATTCCAGGGGTTCGGTACTGGTGTTCGGCACGGCCATCACCACGATCTGGGCCGTGGTGTCCCGGTTAAGCTTCACGGCTTCATCAAAAATGTACTTTTCCGCCGCTTCGGAAAACACTCCGCTGTAATCCTGGATGTAGAAGTATTTGGAGGCTCCCGGTTCCGGGTAAACAGTCTCGGTCATGTTTTCCCGCAAGGCCATGCCGGCAAAGGTGCCGAGAAGGCATATCCCCAGAGTCGCCAGAATCTTGGTCAGGCCTGAGGAGCCGGACGGCTGAGCTTCCCCGTTTCCTGAAACGTTACTGCTGCTTCCGGCCATGATACCTCCTCCCCGAATAACCGCTGTCAAAAACCATAATCAGACTGCTCGCTCCTGTTTCCTTAAATTTCTTCCTGCCCCGGCTGCGCTCTCAGGATCCCTCCGGAGTCCGGCCCCTTATCCGATCCGCCGGTTTCCTTCACACCGCCTGCGTCGTAAGAGCCGGCAGTTTTGAAACGGCATCTTTTCGGAAGCGAACAGGAGAGAGCCCCTGAGACGAGCTTAAGATGTTCTCCCGCTCAAGATCGCACTGGCCCGTGCCGCCCGGCAAAACCTGAAAAAGCACCGTTTTCCCGCAAGACCTTAAGCGCGTTCCCGAGACTCTCGGCAGCGCCGGCGGGGCGGGCTGTATCCTCATGACAGGATCAGTCGCTGGCTCCGTCGCCCCCGAAGCCGCCGCCATCGGAGCCTCCTCCGCCCCAGTCGCCGCCGGAGTCTAAACCTCCGTCACCGCCGTGAACGATGTCGCCCTGCAAGTCCCGAATTATAAAATAAATAAAGAACACTCCAAAACCGATGATGATGAATGCAACAACAGCCCAGGTAATCCTGCGAAAAAAGTCGTCATATTCATCCGGAGCGTCACTCCCGGGTTCCGGAAGCTTCATGTCCCCGAAGGTATGATCTTGCAGTCCTTCCGGCACATCTTTAACGAATGCCAGCGTATCCGGAACATCCTTCCCGTATTTCCGGTACAGAATCTCCGCAGTGGCCGTAAAGGTGTTCATGGCGGCTTTATTCCAATGACGGCTGTTCTTGTCGGCCACGGCATATTCATCAATAATTTGCCTTGCCCGGGAATCCGGGATGTCCTGCGCCAGACTCTTCCCCACCTGCAGGCTGACATGGGGATCATCGGTGGTAAAGAGAATCAGAATGCCGTTCTTATCCCGGGAGCCGATATGAAGTCTGTTGGCAGTTTTCCTGCTGTAGGATGCCACGCTTTCGGAACCGGTATTCGGCACGGCTATCACCGCAATCGGGGCAGAGGTTTGCTTAAAAAGCCGCATAGCTTCGGTAAAAATATATTTTTCCGTCGCATGGGAAAACACGCCGCTGTAGTCCTGAACGTAGTAGTACTTGGAAGCCCCCTGCGCCGGGTAAGAAATCGCGGTCTTGCTGTTGCTGTCACTGGCGCTGCTGCTATCGCTGCCGCCGTTCCCCGAGACCATAAAGGCGATAACAGGGCCCAGAACCAAAAGCGTCACGATGATTAGGAGATGCCACCCCGGAATGTCAACAGCGTTACTGCCCTTTTCAGTCATATGCCGCCCCTGTGAAAATCCTTATCTCCGCCTGATGAAAAACTCAGGGCTTAGCGCTCCCGCCGGACTCTTCCGGAGTCTTGCCGCTCTTTTCCCGGTTCTTGTCCCCGCCGCTTATATCCCCGGAGCTCTTATCCATCCCGCCGGTTTCCTTCATAAATCCGGCAAAGGATCCCGCGGTCTTGTCAATGGCAGCCTTCAGTGCCGGGAGAGTCTCGCTGAGATATTGGTTAAGGTGATCCTCGGAGCTCTGACTGTCCCATTCATGTCCGGCGGAAAAGCTGAAAAAGCGGTAGTCTCCCGCGGGATGACCGTTCAGGGTGTCCACATGGATTTCGGAATAAAAGTCAGGGCTGTTCATGACCTCCTGGCAGATGCTGTCGCAGGGCACAATGTCCTTATGCTCCTCGCCGGGGTTTAAGGCCGCAGGAAATTTGAAATCGTACTTATCCTTTCTGAGATGGGAAATCTCTTCCCCCTTCTTCCAGATAATGATGTGCAGAAGACCGTCCGTAACTGCGAGGTTTCCGGTTTCGTTCCTGAAGGTCAGCTCAAGCTGGTCAGTATGGCCGGGGACGGTTTTCGGGGTAACCTTAAAGGCGTCCAGCTTGCTCTTTATGTACTTTCTGGCAATGACGTCCTCCGGGGCCTCCCGGGAAGTCAGGGCGGCCGTCTTCGCAATCTCTTCGGAAAGCTCCCGGTACAATCCCATGATCTTCCTGGTTTCCCGGGCCGCATTAATCTCATTGTCCAAAGCCGGAAGAACCTTGGCCGCCCTTTCGGCATGAGCTTTTATGAAGGCCTCGGTAAGATCCTTCGGGGTGAAGCCGCGCATTCCCTGAAAAATCCCTCCCGGGATAACGTTACTCCCGCCATGGAAGTAATGCTTTGCGAGAGCGGGATTCCCGGACTGCCCCACCGCCACCAGCCGGAGGAGATAAAAATGCTCAAAACGGCCGATATGGGATTCCGGGAGACTGGCATAGACTGCTGATTCCAGAGCGGCAGCCTCTTTGAGTTCCTTAACGTCTCCGAAGGTGAATCTGTTTTCCCCGTGAGCCGGAAGGAAGGAAAGACCAGCAAGAAGAAGGAGTCCCGCCCGCAAAGCAGAAGCCGGAATAAACTTTCTGGAAAATGAAGCAAGGCTCATTTGGTTACCTCCGTCTTTCTTTCGGGATAGCTGGCGGTAAAGGCTTTTACGGCGTTCTCAGTGCGTTCTCTCGCAGCGCGATTCATGTCGCAGAGCTTTCTGATAACCGCCTTCCGATCGTAGGAGCCGTTAATTTCCTGAAGGGTCTTTTGACGAAACTCCGCGTAATCATCCATGTCCTCGGGCTTAATGGCGTTTTCGGGAGCGTAGTAGTCCAGATGAAAGTTGTTCCCGCTGTTCCAGTCCAAAAACTCCGCATAAACAGGAACGCACTCGTGCTTCTCCCTGAGGCGCTTTGCCAGAGCGGGGTTTTTCAGGGTAAGCTGGGTTTTCTGGCCCGGATCCAGACCTCCTGGCACGGCAAATTCCGCCTGGGCATCCAGGGCCTTTACCGTTCCCTTCGTCATGGGCATGTCAGTGCCGTTATCGAGAACAAGCTCCGCCTCGTTACTTTTGGCGCCGAGTCTGCAGGTGATATGAAAATTGCGATAAACCTGCGCGGCCCTGCTGGCATGGGCGCGGGTTTTCAGGAGATCCTCAGACTGCTCGGCAGGTTTGCCGGGATTCTCGCAGAGATCGCTGAACTCCTTCATCCCGAATACCGGCACCTTCTCGTTTTCCATCCAGCGGTAGATCTCCTTGGCATTAACAGCCTCCGCGGTATAAAGCTCCCGCCACTCGCTGTTAACCATTTTCAGAACCTCGGAAGCCTTTTTGCCGTTCATCTTTTCGAGGCCCTTCAGGGTATCTGCGGCCAGCCAGCCCATGATCAGAGCCCGGTCGGACTTATTGAAATGGTTCAGAAAATCAGCCAGTCTGGCGGTATTCTCCTGTTCCGTTCCCGAGAGATCCAGCACGGGATCCCCGCATCCGGAAAGAACAAGACAGCCCAGAGCTGCCAGAACCGGGAAAAGCCTGCGAGATATGATTCCCTTCATTACCGTCATTCCTCCCATTCCACCTATTCCTGTCATTCCTGCCGCTCTGCTTCCCTGTCATCCTGCCACTGGCCAACTCTCATAGCTCAAGGGAATCAGCCGGAAAAATCTTATGGAGCCGCCGGCGCGGGCGTGCCGGCTGATGCAGGATCAAGGCAAGGATTCCGAGATTCCCCGGTTCTGATGATTACATACCAACCGGAACAAAAACCTGCTCCCGGGGCCGCAGAACCGCTCGCGCCTCCTGACATTTCAGGATATTAAACGATTTTCTGAAAAAACACTCAGTGTCACTCGCCAATAATGCTGCCAAACGCAACTATTTAAGGAACTATCACAAAATTACTTGCATTTCTTAAACCCTCTGATTATGTATGCATAATCCCCATAAGGTTCAATTCTTTCGAGATCTTTTGTCTCAATTTCTTCATCAGAAATCTTGATTGAGCATTCGTATTTGTTTGTATCAAAGACACACGCTTTCAAAGACACACTTTACAGTCAGTCAGACCTGTTTTTGTCTTAGTACTGTTGATATAGTTAACTGTAGTTTTGACATCCAATAGCGATTTTCCTGCCCATTTTTCAGTTATATAACAGAAACTGCCGTATGCAACTCTCCGTGTTCTCTCACAAAAGCGTATCAAAATGAGAGTTCTATTTCCGTCTCAAGAATTACATATTATTTTGAGATAATTCCTTAAGGCACGTCAGAAAAATATCCAAAAGGCAACAAAAAACTGACTTTTGGCGGGTTTGTCTGCTCTTACCGGAAAAGATCCTCTCCGGTTTCCACGGAATCCAGATTATTGGCCGCTGAACAAAGCTCGGTATCTGCAACGACAGGGGGCATAAGGTTTTGTACTTATGGCACAGCGGGGAAATACTCCAAAAGGCAACAAAAAACTGACTTTTGGCGGGTTTGTCTGCTCTTACCGGAAAAGATCCTCTCCGGTTTCCACGGAATCCAGATTATTGGCCGCTGAACAAAGCTCTGGTATCTGCAACGACATGGGGCATAAGGGTTTGTACTTATGGCACGGCTGGAAAATACTCCAAAAGGCAACAAAAAACTGACTTTTGGCGGGTTTGACCCCTCTTACAGGAAGAGATCCTCTCCGGTTACCACGGAATCCAAATTATTGGCATAGGAGTTTTGCATAACGCCATAAGGAGCGATCATTGTCAGATGAATGGTATTTTTGCTTCCGGAGGCACGCTGGTAATCCAGTCGTTTGCGGCGCAGTGCTTCATCTAAAGCTTTGGTGACGAGATACTCGCCCTGCGAAAATTTAATTTCAATGAGATTGGTGATGCGATCCGCCCGTTTGAGAACGAGATCAATTTGCGATCCGTGAATGCCTTGCTCAAGATTTTCTCGAACCGAAAAAGAAAATTCTTCCGTCAACACCGAACCGATTCCCAGTGCGTTTTTGATCTTTTGCGTGTGAAGCAGGCAGATCATTTCAAAAGCCAGTCCCTTCCACGAGTTGGTTGCCGGGGTATTTACCCGATGCATCCAGAATTGAGTATCACTGGGATGCGGTTCGAGGAAGTGATAACAGAATAGTATGAATGGATCAATGATCTGGTAAATCCGTTCCTTCCGCTCTCCACAGGACGTATATTCCCGGATAAAATCACAGTTCTCCAGATCACGCAGCATTTGGGATGTTCCGCCTGCACTGGTTAATCCGGTGGCCTTAAGTATTTCGTTTCTCGTCATGCCTTTTTTCTTTTGACAAAGTGTCTGAACGATTTTTCCATAAATTTCCGGCTGCTTGAACAGTGAACCAAACAGATAGGAATATTCATCCTTCAGTAAGGCTCCCAGCCGAAAAAACATATAGTCAATATACTGATGAATTGACATTCCCTTTGCCAGATGACTCCAGTAATACGGAATTCCTCCCAGAGCCATATAACCTTCCAGAATTTGCAGGCGATTCATGGAGATTCCCAGAGAATCTACATATTCTTCCACCTCACCTAGCTGAAACGGTTTCAAGTGGATACTGAGGGTCAGACGGTTATACAACCCGCCTTTATTGTGGATCACATGATTAATAACCCAAGAGGTAGCTGAACTGCATATCAAAAGAATAACATCCTTCCGAGCAGAGGCGAAGGCATTCCAGAAATGCTCCAATGCCGGGATCAGATCACAGCGGGGAGTATCCATCCAGGAAAGTTCATCCAGAAACAGGATCTTTTTCTCAGCTTTACTCTGTTCCACAACAATTTCCAGCTGTTCAAAAGCCTCCATCCAGTTTTTCGGACAGGAGTGAATCGAGCTGAGTCCCGCTTTTTGCAGTGATTTGAAGAAACCGGAAAGCTGTTCCTTTCTGGGCAGATTGAAATACCCGGTATGAACGAAAGAAAACCGCTCTGAAAAAAATTCCCGAATGAGATATGTTTTTCCGACACGACGCCGGCCATAAACTGCGATAAACTGCGATTCATGCTTGCATACTGCTTGGTTCAACAGCTTTTGTTCTTCTTTTCTGGCGACCAGACTCATATCATCTTCCTGCTAACACGCAATCAAACTCGCCAAAAAAGAACGATTTCGTAACTTTTGGCGAGTTTGATTATATGTGTTAAACATGGATTTATCAACAAGTCGGAATTTATCAAAAAGATATTCTGATAATGCATGTAAACTGATGCCGAAGTCGATAAGGACAATATGTTCCACGGCGTCATCAGGAATAAGATTGGCGGGCTTGAGATCCTTGTGGAGGATGCCGGCATTGTGCACGGCTTTCAGGCCTGCAACAATTGACGGAATAATGTGATTTCTGAGATCTTCTTCTGAAAACCTAACACCATTGGCCAGAAATTCCGCCAGGGATGCCCTCATGTAGTACGGCCGCACCACATACTGATACCCCTGACAGGCGCCAAAGTCCTCCGCCGGAGCCACGAAGGGACTTGTTACCGTCTTCAGCTTTTCCAGCACATCCGGCTTTATGGCATTTTCCCGGCGGTAATATTTGAGAAGGAACTTCTTCTCTGAACGGCTCCCGGTTCCGGAACAGAGGTAGATATCCGCCTCCCCGGAAACTATGTACAGCCTTGAGTCTATATGGAAATCGCCCAGGGTAAGCCCCGTGATGTCCGGGAGTTTCTGAACAAGGTTTACCCGAGTCTCTGCGAATTTGCTGAACAGTGATGAGTTAGCTTTGGTTGGGCCGTTAACTTTGGTTTCGGACATAGGCGCCTCACGAATACTGTTTAAACAGAGTAAGTAAACAGAATCCGTCCCTCTCTGTCAAAACCCGCGCCTGAAAACAATAACCTTCTTAACAAAACGCGTGAAGGCCAGCTTTCCCCCATGAAAACATCAGGCCGGACATAAAGTCCGGCCCTTTCATCGCTGAATCAGGTTACTGTCTTACCGTTACCCCAAAAGGCTCAGAGCTACCTGCGGTCTCTGGTTGGCCTGGCTCAGAATGGACTGGGAGGCCTGCTGGATAATGTTCTGCTGGGTCATGGCCGCAGTCTCGGAGGCAAAGTCGGTGTCTCTGATGCGGCTTCTGGCAGCGGAAACATTCTCAGATACGTTGCTCTGGTTTCTGATGGTAGATTCCAGGCGGTTCTGCAAGGCGCCGAAGTCGGCTCTCTTGGCATCCACGGCAGCAATATAGTTGTCGATACTGGCCAGCACATCCTGAGCTTTGTCTGCGTTGGAAATGTCAAAAACTTTGATGCTTTTATCCGCGCCGTCAATGGAAGCAGTTATGGACTTAAATCCCTTCTTATCTGCATCCGTCTCTTTAACTCCGATAGCTCCGATAAGAGCATCTACCCCCCAATTCCCGGCAAGCGCTGCAGCAGAGCCGTCAGATGCTTTCTTGGCAGTGGCAGCAAAACTCAGAGTAATCTTCTGACCGGCATCGGCGCCTACCTGAAAATCCACGCTGGCGGTGCTGCCGTCAAGGATCTTCTGCCCGCCCCAGGTGGTATCAGCGGAAATTCTTTCAATTTCACTGCAAAGGGATTCCACCTCCTGCTGGAGAGCGGTGCGGTCGGCGGAGCTGTTGGTGCCGTTAGCGGACTGGAGAGCCAGAGTGCGGATGCGCTGGTACATATTGGTCATTTCGTCCATGGCGCCTTCAGCGGTCTGGGCATAGGAAATGCCATCCTGGGCATTGCGGTTGCCCTGGTTAAGGCCGTTGATCTGGGAGGTAAGACGGTCGGAGATCTGAAGACCGGCGGCATCGTCCTTGGCGCTGTTAATGCGAAGACCGGAGGCCAGACGCTTGTAGGAGGTGTCCAGAGCATTGGTGGAATTGGCCATCATACGCTGGGCGTTCAGGGAAGAAGCATTGGTATTTACGTAAAGAGCCATTTTATTTTCCTCTCAAACATTATCATGCCGTCATGTTGCCGGCGCTTTTTATAATTCTTCTGCGGTCTTTGCCGCTCATAACTCTTTAGCGGAATTTTCCTCAAAAACTTTACTGCCTTTCGCCTGAAAAACCGGTGCTTTACGAAAAAAAACAAACCGGAGCGCCTTAAGGGGTTGAGCTGCCGCTCCGGGGGTTCCCGAAACCTTATGACTCCCGGTTCACCGCCCGCATGCCCCCGCCCGGGGGAGATAACTAAAGCGCAGACCGTCCATGGCGATAACATGAAGCAGATTCTCTGCCTAGTACGGATTACAGACACCTGATTATCCTTATAGCGGGCCTGACAGCGATGCCACCACATGTGCCACTGGAACCATCCTTGCAAATCGTGCCTCTCGATTTTACGAACGAGGCGCAGCGCTGACGATCCCCAGACGACCGCAGCCACCAGCAGCAGCCCCCGTTGTCATCTACCACTGGATAAAGAATGCGGGCAGACTCCGTAGGCTGGCAGAGTCTTTCGCTTTCATCAAGGAAATACTGTTCTGCCTCCGCAATACTGAGACAGAAAACACGATCCTGAGTATTATTTCCGCCGCTGGTACCATATTCAGGGTTATCGTCATTTGCCACGTCGGAGAGTTTGATCCGCCGCTGTTCCTCCTTTGAGAATGCATCCTCCAAAAAATAATAGTTAAGCCACTCCCGAATGCCGCTGTTCTCCCATGTGATGTCCTCATACTTATTATTGTACGCAATGAATGTCAGAGCGTAACGGCTCAGGAGGAGAGCCTCGTTGCCGCAAACATCCAAAACCAGCCATTCAATGGGCTCTACATTATAGACGCTGTTATGGTCGTAGCTCCCGAACTTGACATACTGTCCAAGCTTAACTCTCATATTGTCAGCCGTGGGATATTTAATGCCCTTTACGGTGATATCTTTCTGTTTATCATTATCTGGTCTGTAGTAATCCGCCCGGGAGCTTTTACAGCACTTGGAGATTATGTTTTCAAATTCCTCATCGTTAACTTCGCCGTACTTTTCAACATACTCGCTGTAATCCGGCCCGTTCCGGAATTTCTCCATCCATGTCTTGAAGTACATTGGAAAGGGAATGATATAATCCTCCAGACACACAAAACCGGAAACAATTCTCCGGAGCTTCTCATAGGAGTCGGATTGCCAGACCTTTACGGAAACCTCCAGAAGAGCGGCGTCATAGGTATTAAAGATGTAGCTGAGAAGCCCGGTTTTATTACCGCGGCGGAGTTCCTCCACATACGCGTCAAACTCCCCGGCATTTTTGAAATGATATTCGCCCTGCCCGAAAACAACGGTGTTATAGAGATCCTCCAGAAGCTCCTTTAAAGCCTGTCCTGACTTGGCATCCGGATGAACGGCGGCGAAGAATTCCAGCTCCTTGCGGTACTCCTCAACGTATATGAAGTATCCGGAAAACCCCAGTTCGCTTTCCAGCTTTCTGATGTATTCAAGTATCTCCGCTAGATCCCCGAAGTCCCTGTCGCCTATCCTGAGATTTCTCTTTTCCGACAAGGCATAACCCAGTATCCAGGCGGCCTGAACATCCGAGCGCTCCTGAAGCGAGATCTGCTCATTTGTTTTCCGGAGGAGTTCTGAAGCAGTATTGCTCTTCAAAACATCTTCCCCGTAGAAATCCAGAAAGGATTTCTGGAGAAGCCGGAGCGAGCTTAAAAATCCGGCATTTCCGGATATGGCATTAGAGATCGCAGCCTCGCCGAGTTCCGCAAGACTCCCGAACTCCTGTCCGCCGCAGAAAATGGTTTTAAGTTCCGGAACAAGCTGGTACATGATACGGTAAAAGACCTGATAGCCTGATACCGTATCTGTATTATTCTGAAGATTCCTCTCCGCTTCAAGGCAGATGTTTTCTAAATCAGGGGCAAAGAGACTGAAGTGGTGGGTCAGGATCCCCCGCCCAACCTCCCGGATTCCGGAAGCGGGATCCTTAAGCAGTGCTTTAACCAGAGATTCCTGCGTCTCATGAAAAACCCCGCCAAATTTGTAGGGCGGGAATTTCCGCGGCCTGACCGCATCTTCGCTTTCCCCCGGCACCGGGACATCCTCGTCCTGAAGCCATCTCCTGACCTCGTTATAACCCCAGCGTCTGTTGGGGTTATCCAGTTCGTTACGATGGGAGATATCCTT
>JAEEGL015159246.1_pt1 | contig 31401 bp, 26 predicted proteins | sample 9134231 | NCBI WGS metagenome assembly JAEEGL01 (sample SAMN16246548, study PRJNA631951) | gut metagenome | biome: gut microbiome; feature: rumen; material: fiber-attached | host: Bos | place: Iran: Karaj | collected 2018-10 | reverse complement strand
GCGTCAGCTCAACGCGAAGGATCCCTTCAGGGGAAAGAATCTCTGCGTTGAGATAACAGAACAGACGGCTCTGACCTTTGACGACAGGACCCTTTCGGCTCTGAGAGAGATACACGACATGGGCTTCCTGCTCGCGATAGACGACTTCTCTATGGGTCAGACCTCACTCAACTACCTCAAGGACAACATGTTCGACATAATAAAGCTCGACGGCTCCCTTGTCCGCGGTCTTTCGACCCACGCCAACTGCCGCGAGATCATCTCCTCGATAGTCAGGCTCTCCTCCACGCTCAACCTCACAGTCCTTGCCGAATACGTCGAAACGGCGTCCGAGCGCGACACCCTTTACGAGATAGGCTGCAAGTGCTATCAGGGCTATTATTACTCGCCCGCCGTCTACCGCGACAAAAAGAACGCGGTAAAGACGACTCGGGATTAAGTAAAAAACAAAAGCTCCGGATCTTCCGGAGCTTTTTTATTTGCCTGGGAAAGCTTATTCGTCGAAGACTATAAGGACCGTTATTCCTCTGCCGTTTAAGTAAACCGTCTCTCCGGGAAAGCCGGCGCTGAAAAAGTGCACAGCAAAAACGTCCTCCGCCGGATCGTAAAGGGTCTGCGCGAGCTCCGGCTCATAGGGAAGAGCCAATTCCGCTCTTCCGAGTTTTACCGGATCGAAATACTCCGCGGGCTCTGTGTTCACAAAGCCCTCCGTCCTGAAGTTTGCGGACGCCCAACCCTCGGGTATGCTTCCCTTCACCTCCTCAAAGGAGAAGCTCCCGAAGGGTATCTCCCCGGGCAGTTTACCGGGATCTCTTTCGACCGGAAGCGATATGCCTGCAAAATCTTCTCTGCCCGCAAAGCGCGCGTCGAGCGCCGCTTCCGCGTCGCTTGCCGGGAGCGGGACGGCGATCAGCCAGCCCGCCATGTCGCAGGTCCCTATCTCGGGAGAGTTCGTCTGCTGAGCGATTATCGTAAGAAAGCCGTCCTCGGTCTTTATATCCTTCACGCCGTAGCGGTATGAGCCGCTTCCCGACGTAAGATACACGACGGCCAGGATACGTTCTTTGAAAAACTTTGCGTCGTAGATATCCGCAAACTCCGTAAAGGCGGGCAGATAATATGAAAGATCCGCCGTAAGCTCCGAAAGCTCCGCCGGAGACGCCGCTTTGTAAACCGGCAGATGCCGCTGCGAGCTTATGGCCAACCGGTCGCTGTTTACGCACTTTTCTAAAATAACGCCCGCCTCGGTCCAATTCGTCCTCACTATGCTTATATCAATAAGCTCGCAGGCTTTATCCTCCGCCGGCGTCTTTGCTCCGCTTTCCTTTTCCCGGGAAATATCCGTTCCTCTCTCCCTTTCGGGAGAATAGGTCCTGTCCTTTCCCTCCGGCGACTCCTTTGCGCCCGCTTCTTTTTCGGCAGAAGCTCCGCCGTTTTCTTTCTCCGGCGATTCCTTTACGCCCGTTTCTTTTTCGGCAGAAGCTCCGCCGTTTTCTTTCTCCGGCGACTCCTTTGCGCCCGTTTCCTTTTCGGGCGAAGCGGTTTCCTTACCGTTCATGGGCAGCGCGGAAAGGACGCCTTCCGCTGAAAGATAATCCTCTTCCTTCGCGGAAAAGTCCTTCGCCTCTCCGCTCACGCCGCCGGCGCAGCCCGCCGAAAGAAGTATAAGCAAAAACGCCGTTATCAAAGCCGCGGCTTTTGTCATTTTCGATCACCTCGCCTATTAAGACGGCTTTTTCCGGAAAAAGTTCCGTAATAAGCCAAAAAAAGCGATCTTTTAAGATCGCTTTTTTATCGTTCACTTGTTTTTAAGTCTCTTGTCCGACTTTATCGCGAGCTTGGTGCCGACGGTCTGGAAGAGCTGGACCAGAAGTATCAGCAGGACGACGGCGCAGACCATCACGAGATATTTATATCTGTAATATCCGTAGTTTATGGCTATCTTGCCGAGTCCGCCGCCGCCGATTATGCCGCTCATCGCCGAATAACCCAAAACGGTGGTTATCGCTATCGTAAAGTTGGAAATAAGAGAGGGCACGCTTTCGGGTATCATCACCCGCGTGATTATCTGCAGAGGAGACGCTCCCATGCTCTGCGCCATCTCTATCGTGTTTGGAGATACCTCGCGCAGAGAGCTTTCGGAAAGTCTCGCTATAAAGGGGAATGCCGATATAACGAGAGGCACTATAGAAGCCGTCGTGCCGACGACCGTTCCGACGATGGCGCGGGTAAGGGGGAAGACGAGAATCATGAGTATGAGGAAGGGCACCGAGCGCAGAAGGTTTATGATGACGTTAAGCGTCCTCATCAGCCAGCGCGGCAGGGGCAGAATGCCGTTTTCCTCACCCGCGACGAGGATAACGCCGAGAGGCAGACCGATGACTATCGCGAAAAGAGTCGCGAGGATCGTGACGTAGACCGTCTCCCATATCGCAAACAAAAACTGCGACTCGATTATCTCTATCGCTTCCTGCAGCTTTTCGGAAGCAAACATTCCGGAAAACATCAGCTCCTCACCTCCTCTGCGAAGACCTCGGGGGTCTCGGAAAAATAAGCTATCGCCTCAAGCGCCTGCTCGCGGGTCTCGACGCTCAGGAGCATCGAGCCGTAGAGCTTTTCGCCTATGCTGCGGGTCGAGGCGTAGGCGATGCTCGCCTCTATGCCCTTTTGGACCGCCATACGCGCAAGCAAAGGCTTTTCGGTCGCGGCGGCGCCGTTGAAGACGACGCGGATGAAGAACCTGCCCGAGCTTGAGACGACCGTCTCGTCCTCTCCCTCGGGGAAGACGAGCTTTTTCGCCGCGTCAGACTTCGGCTTTGCGAACACCTCTCCGACCTCGCCGTTTTCCACGACCGAGCCGTTGTCGAGTATCGCCACGTGATTGCATATGCTCTCGACGACGCTCATCTGATGGGTTATGATTATCACGGTTATGCCGAGCTTTTTGTTTATGCTGCGTATGAGCTCGAGTATCGAATGTGTCGTCGTGGGGTCTAATGCGCTCGTCGCCTCGTCGCACAAAAGCACCTTCGGATCGGTCGCGAGCGCTCTCGCGATCGCGATGCGCTGCTGCTGTCCGCCCGAGAGCTGTGCGGGATAAGCGTTGGCCTTTTCGCTCAGCCCAACGAGCTCGAGCAGCTCGAGCGCCCGCTTCTTGGCGTCCTTTCCGGGGATCCCCGCGAGCTCGAGGGGGAAGCAGACGTTTTTGAGGCAGGTCCTCTGCATCAGCAGATTGAAGCCCTGGAAGATCATCGTTATCTTCCGTCTCTCCTCGCGGAGCTCGGGCTCCGAAAGCTTGCCCATGTCCTTTCCGTCGATCACGACGCTTCCCTCGCTCGGTCTTTCGAGCATGTTTATACAGCGAACGAGGGTGCTCTTTCCGGCACCCGACATTCCTATTATCCCGTATATGTCTCCGTCCTCTATTTTAAGAGAGACGTTTTTCAGAGCGTCGACGGTCCCGTCCGCCGTCTTGAAGCTCTTAGAGAGATCTTTTATCTCAATCATATTCCCTCCGAAGGATACCCGCCGGATATCTCTTAAATATCCGGCGGGTCATATAGTCAACCGAGGATCACTTCAGGACCGAAAGATCGGACTGTTTGCCGGCATAGATGCCCAGAGGCTCGACGTGCACGACGCAGACCGCGACGATATGGGTGCCGTTCTCCTTGTTGAAGTCATCCTGATAAGGAACGTGCTGGAAGTAGTTGGCGTCGAGTTCTCCGCTCTCGACGACGTTGTTGGGCTGGACGTAGTCGGTGAACTCCTTGATGTCAAGGGTGATGTTCTTGGCGGCGAGGATCTCTTTCGCTACACCGAGTATTTCGGCGTGGGGCGTGGGGGATGCGGCGACCGAGATGGTCTTTCCGGCAAGGGCCGCGTAATCTATCGAGGCATCATAGCCGTCGGTCGGCTTGTCGACGACGGAGATGACCGAGCCGTTGTATTTGCTCGCGATGAAGTCTGCGACCTTCTGGCTCTGGAGAGCTGCCGCGAGAGCCTTTATCTCGGGGTTGTTCTCGTTGCCCGACTTGACCGACAGGATGTTCGCGTAGGCGGAGGCGGAGCCTTCGAGTCCGAGCGCGTCCTTCGCGGGATTGAAGCCTGCTTCAAGCGCGTAGTTGCAGTTGATGACTGCGAAATCGACGTCCTTGAGAACGTTGGGAAGTTGTGCGGCTTCGACTTCCTTGAACTGTATGTTCTTCGGATTCTCGGCTATGTCGAGCGGAGTGGCGGTTATGCCTGCGCCGGCTTTGAGCTTGATGATGCCGAGGGACTCGAGGAGGAGGAGCGCGCGCGCTTCATTGGTGGTGTCGTTGGGTATCGCTACGGTGGGGCCCTTCTTGCTGCAAGCGGCAAGGCCGAGGATGGCGGTGAGTGCGATCGCGATCGCGAGGACTGCTGACAGTGTCTTTTTCATGGTGATTTCTCCTTTTTCTTTTTTAATGTATTTTATGTTTTTGTGTTTTTGAAAATAATAAAAGCCCGTCGGTCGGCGACCGGCGGGCGTAAGCTTTTTATGCTTTTACTCAACAGTCGTCACAATGATTCAGGCATGCGCATGGACATGGTGCGCATCATGCGCATCATCATGCTGTTCATCATTGCGGCGTAATTTCTGTTCATGTTCCGTCTCCTTGGATTTGTTGTTTACCACTATACTCCGCTAAAGTCGACTTGTCAATACCTTTTTTCAAATTTTTTTCAGATCGACTTTTATCGACAGATCGCGCAGCTGTTTCTCGTCGACCTCTGAGGGGCAGTCCATCATTAGATCGGAGGCGTTCTGCACCTTCGGGAATGCTATGACGTCCCTTATGTTCTCGGTCCCGGCTATCCACATCACGAGGCGGTCGAGCCCGTATGCGAGGCCTCCGTGCGGGGGCGCGCCGTATTTGAAGGCGTTTATCAGGTGTCCGAATCTCTCCATCGTCTCCTCGGGCGTGAAACTCAATGCCTTGAACATCTTCTGCTGGACGTCGGGCCTGTGGATCCTTATGGAGCCGCCGCCGAGCTCGGTGCCGTTGAGCACTATGTCGTAAGCCTTGGCGCGCATATCCTGCGGCGCCGTCTCGAAGAGCTCTATGTCCTCGTCCATAGGCGCGGTGAAGGGATGGTGCTTTGCATAAAGACGGGTGTTGCCGTCGTCGTCCTCGCCGTATTCGAACATCGGGAACTCGGTGACCCAGAGGAACTTATATACTCCCTCGGGTATCATCCCGAGCTTTTTGGCTGCGTGGACGCGCAGCGAGCCGAGTGCGTTCTGCGCCGTCTCCCTGTCGGCGTCGGCGACGCACAAAAGCAGGTCGCCCGGCTTAAAGCCCGTCTTTGCCTTTATCGCGGCAAGACTTTCCGCCGTCATGAACTTTGCAAAGCTGGAGGATACCTCGCCCGCCTCGGTCTCCTTGAGCCATGCGAGGCCCTTGGCCTTGTAGCCCTTAACGAACTCGCCCAGGGCGTCTATCTCCTTGCGGCTGAGCTTCGCGGCGCCGCCGGGGACGACGATGGCCACGACTGTGCCTGCGTTTTCAAAGACGGCGAAGCCGCAGCCCGCGGTCTCGGGCTTTATGTCCGAAAGCTCCATCCCGAAGCGCATATCCGGCTTGTCCGAGCCGAAGCGGGACATGGCCTCCTTATAGGTCATACGCATTATCGGGGTCTCGACCTCTACGCCGATCGTCTCGCGGAAGACCCTCTTCAAAAAGCCCTCCTGTATCTCCATGACGTCGGGGACGTCGACGAAGCTCATTTCAAGGTCTATCTGCGTGAACTCGGGCTGACGGTCGTATCTCAAGTCCTCGTCGCGGAAGCATCTCGCGATCTGGAAATATCTGTCGAAGCCCGAGAGCATGAGAAGCTGCTTATACTGCTGGGGAGACTGGGGCAGCGCGTAGAACTCGCCCGGATGGACTCTCGACGGGACGAGATAGTCTCTCGCGCCCTCGGGGGTCGATTTCGTCAGCACCGGCGTCTCTATTTCGAGGAAGCCCTGCTCGTCGAAATACTTTCTTGTGATCTGCGCGACCTTGTGCCTGAGGGCGATCGCCTTCTGCAGAGAGGGACGGCGCAGGTCGAGATAGCGGTATTTGAGCCTTAAAGTATCGTTGACGCTTATGTCGTCGAGTATCTCGAAGGGAGGGGTCTCGGAGACCGAGAATATCTCGAGCTCGCTCGCGAGTATCTCTATTTTACCCGTCGGGATCTTGTCGTTCACCGAGGAGCGGGCGCGCACCGTGCCCTTTACCCTTACCGTATATTCGGCGCGCAGGGTGAAGGCCCTGTCAAAAAGATGAGCGTTTAAGTTCTTGTCGAAGACGCACTGGACTATGCCCTCTCTGTCGCGCACGTCGGTGAATATGAGCGAGCCGAGGTCGCGGTTTCTCGCGACCCAGCCGCAGACGGTCACCGTCTTTCCTATATCCGATTCTCTCAAAGTCCCGCAGTAAACGCGGTTTTCGTATGACGTGCCTTTCATTTTTCGTTTGTCCTTTCGATCTCTTTCTTTATGTCTTCGGCGGAGAGCGCGCATTCGGTCTGTTCTCCCGTCGTCATATCCTTGAGCTTTATGCTCTTTGAAAGCACCTCGTTCTCGCCGAGAACGACCGTCTTGCGGGCGCCTATCCTGTCGGCGTGCTTCATCTGCGCCTTGAGTCCTCTCGAGCAGAGGTCGGTCTCCGCCGCGACTCCCGCGGCGCGAAGCCCGGCCGTCAGCGTGACCGCAGCGCGTCTTCCCGCGTCGTCCGCGGCGGCTATATACACAGTGCAGGGCTTTTCCTTCGGGAACGTAAAGCCCGACGCTTCGGCGGCGAGTATAAGTCTTTCAAGGCCGCAGCCGAAGCCGACCGCGGGCGTGGGAGCGCCGCCGAGCTGTTCTATGAGCCCGTCGTATCTTCCGCCTCCGCAGACCGTTCCCTGAGCGCCTATCCCCGTGAAGACGAACTCGAACACCGTCTTGGTGTAATAATCGAGCCCGCGGACGATGGAGGTATCGACTTCAAAGGGGACCTTGAGCGCCGTAAGCGTCTCCTTCAGTCCCTCGAAATGATCTCTGCACTCATCGCAGAGGTAATCGAGCGCGCGCGGAGCTCCCGCGGCTATCTCCCTGCAGATCTCGCTCTTGCAGTCGAGTATGCGCATCGGATTTTTCGCGAGCCTTTCGCGGCAGGTATCGCACAGCTCGCTCTCCCTGGCGGCGAAATACTCGCGCAGGGCGGCGTAATACTTCGGCCTGCATTCGGGACAGCCTATCGAGTTTATCCTGAGCGCGGCGCTTATTTTAAGGTCTTTGAGGAAGGACGCCGCAAGGGAGATGAGCTCGGCGTCGGCAAGATAACCCGCCGCCCCGAAGCACTCGGTCCCGAACTGGTGATGCTCGCGCAGTCTGCCCGCCTGGGGCTGCTCGTAACGGAAGTTTGGCACTATGTAATATGCCTTATAGGGCGCTCCGTTCTGCGCCTCTCCGTTTTCTATATAAGAGCGCACGGTCGAAGCCGTCCCCTCGGGGCGCAGAGTTATGCTCCTGCCGCCCTTGTCGGTGAAGGTATACATCTCCTTCTGCACGACGTCGGTCGTGTCGCCCACGCCTCTTATGAAAAGCTCGGTATGCTCGAATACGGGGAACCTCGTTTCACGGAAGCCGAAAAGCTCCGCCTTCCTGCGAAGCAGGCTTTCGGCGTAATGCCATTTCCCTATCTCGGAAACGGTCACGTCCTGTGTCCCCTTCGGGCGCCTTATATTCTGACTCATTTTCTTTTCACTCCCCGATCTGCCTGCGGATTGACTATCTCGCGCCACGCAAGGTCTCCGCGCGCAAGTCCCTGTATAAGGACCTCCGCCGTGGCGACGTTGGTCGCGAAGGGTATGTTGTTTTTATCGCAATTCATTATAAGCTCGTCGTATTTCGTGTTCCTGCGGTCGGCGGTGTCGCGGAACAGAAGCACGAGGTCTATCTCGTTGTAGGCGCACCGCGCCGCTATCTGTTCGTGTCCCCCTATGCCGGGGAGCAGGCAGTTTATCTTCAGCCCGGTCGCGTCCGAAACTATCTTGCCCGTCGTTCTCGTCGCCGTGATGTCGTGCTTCGCGAGCACGCCGCAGTAAGCTATGCAAAACTGCACCATGAGCTCCTTTTTGGAGTTTTCCGCGATTATCGCTATATTCATCAGAGCCCCTCCTTCTTAAAACCTGCCTTTTATGCCCTTGAGAACGGGCGTCCTTATGCCGCGCAGTCTCTCGGCGATATTGTAATACGCCTGCGCCGCCGGAGATTTTCTTTCGAGTATCAGAAGCCTTCCTCCGTGGCCGCACGCCATGACCTTTTTATCCTCGGGTATCACGCCGCAGAGCGAGAGCCCCGCCCTGTCCATCGCGGCGTCTATGTTCACCGCGTCACCGCGGTCTATCATATCGCTGCGGACTCGGTTGACGGCTATCTTTACGTTATTCTGCCCTCTTTCGGCAAGCAGTATGCCCATCTTCTGCCCCGACCTCAGCGATATCTCGTCTGGCGTCGAAACGATCATCGCCCTGTCGGCAAGGACGCAGAAATCTATGACGTTGCCCGATATGCCGGCGGGACAGTCGACGATCGTATACGTGAAATGCTCCGAAGCCCTTTTGAGGAGCTTTTCGAGCTCTTCCTTCCTGAAAACGCGCGGAGACGCCGGCGCCGTGAGGACTCGCATATTCCTCACCGTGGGGTGGACGACCGAGGCTTCCTTAAGGGACGCCGTGCCCTCTATCACGTCGGCGTAGCTGAAAAGCAGGCTCCCGCTCATGCCGAGGATAAGATCGAGGCTCCGAAGCCCCGCGTCCGCGTCTATAAGCAGGACCTTTTCGCCCATGGCGCAGAGAGCCGCCGCGACGTTGGCGCAGAAAGAGGTCTTTCCCGTTCCTCCCTTGCCCGACGCGACCGCGATCACGTTACCCATAAAAGCGCCTCCTTTACCTTGGGTCTCCCTTGCGGAAAGGTCCCCTTCCCGCGCGGGCGATTACTGTATATTATAGCATCCGGTTCTTCTTTTCTCAATAGTCTTTTATCCCGCCGGGGGCGTTTCCGGCGCGGGCTCTTCCTCTTCGAACAGCCCGAGCCCGAAATACCGATCGTATATCGCTATGCAGACGGGGGCGACGCTTCCGCCCGAGCCCGCGTGCTCTCCCACGACGCACACGGCTATCTCCGGGTCGTCGTAGGGCGCGAAGGAAACGAACACGCCGTTTGCCGAGCGGTCCTTCTGGGTCTGCGCCGAGCCCGTCTTGCCGCCGACCTCTATCGGGAAGTCGCGGAAGTATTTCGACGCCGTGCCGTCCTCGGTGACGACGCCCTTCATGCCCTTCTTTATCGCCTCTATCGAGCTCTTCGAAAACTCATAATCGAGGAGATCGAGCGGAGTATCGGATACCGTCCCGTCGGCTCCGTCGGTGCGGCTTAAAAGAAGATGCGGCTGATATCTTTTTCCTCCGCTGACGAGCGTCGCGATGTAGCTTGCGATCTGCACCGGCGTGAACTGCTGCTCGGTCTGGCCTATCGCCGCCTGTATCGTTTCCGAGGGCTTCCATTTCGCGCCGCCGTTTTTCTCGCGGCTCTCGGGTCCCGCGAGGTTACCCGCCTTCTCGTCGGTCAGCTCTATGCCCGTTTTCTGTCCGAGCCCGAGCATCTCGGCGTATTTGTTGAGCCGCTCTATGCCGAGCAGACGGCCCGTCTCGAAGAAGAAGTAGTTGCACGAGTATTTTATCGCGTCGCTCACGTTTATCGTGCCGTGGGTGCGCTTATAGTCGTTCCATATCCAGCAGCCCGGGGTATAGGTCGGAGCGTAGAACATATACACGCCCTCGTCCTTTATGGTCGTCTTCGGAGTTATGACGCCCTCCTCGAGCGCGGCGAGCGCCGTCGCCATCTTGAAGGTCGAGCCCGGCGAATAAAGACCCATCGTCGCGCGGTTGTAATATGGCCTCAAAGGATCCGCCGACTTTTCCGCAAGATCCTCGACGTATGTAGAAAGACTGTAGGTCGGATAGCTCGCCATCGCGAGTATCTCTCCCGTCTTTACCGAGATCACGACGGCGGCTCCGCCCTCTACCCGGTCGCTGTCCTCCCTTTCGGAGTCGAGCTGCTGCAGGGTCTCGGCAAGCGCTCTTTCGGTGACCTCCTGAAGCTCCGTGTCGATCGTAAGGACGCAGGTGTCTCCGGGGTCGGGATCCTCGAGCATGTATTCGGTAATAAGTTCTCCCGTCGTTCGGTTGACCTCTACCGCGCGGACGCCGTCTATCCCGCGGAGATAACCTTCAAGTCCCTTTTCGAGCCCGTCCTTGCCTATCATGTCGGTAAGTCCGTAGCCCTGATCCTTTTTCTGCTTGTATTCCTCGGAGGATATGAGCGCGACCCTGCCGAGGACGTGCGCCATGAGCTCGGTCCCGTATACCCTTACCGAGCTTACGCGCACGCCGACGCCCGGGAGGGAAGCCGATTCCGCCGAGACCCTTGCGATCACGTCGATGTCCACGTCGGTCGCTATGGTTATCGGCGAATTGTAGCTTGAGAACTGGCAGTCCTCCATATAGTAGCGGACTCCCATTATCATCCTTTTCTCATAGGACGAAAGCTCCTCGGATATGCCGTATCTGTCGCACAAAAGAGCGAAAAGACGGCTCGCCGGCATCTCGCGGTCCCATTTTTTGTCGTCGAGGAACTTCATCAGCTTTTTCCCCGTGCCGCTCTCGCGGGAGGCGTAGGTATATTCGTAAGGCGGTTCGTCCGAGAGGGGCAGGTTGTCGTTCCACTCGGCGCCGTTTTCCGAAAGGATGCCGCAGAGAAGGAGTATGGCGCCGTTCTGATTTTTCTTGTCCCATTCGTAATAATCGAACTCGAGCATATAGCATGGCACGTCGGAAACCAGCACCTGCCCGTTCCTGTCGGTTATCGTCCCGCGGGACGCCGGCTCGACGTAGGTGCGTATGCTCTTGGTCACGACGGCGGCCGAAAACTCGTCCGCCTTGACGAGCTGGACGTATGCCATACGGGTTATCATGACGGTCATGATGGCGAACATCAGGAGGGTCAGCACTACCGTTTTGCGTATATAAGTCCTTCTTTTCTTCATTGCTCTTTTTCCTTATCGAACCTGCGCGAGATCGCGCGGACGGCAAGGCAGACGAGGAATCCTCCCGCGGCGGAGCGCAGAAGCTTTCCCGCAAGGAGAGTCAGCCCCGCGAAGAGGCCGACCCCGTCCGCCAGATAATAGTAAAACACGTATTTTACAAGCTCCGTCCCCGCGAGGCATACGGCGCCCGCCGTAAAACAGAGCATTATGTTCTCTCTGAAAAACATCGTCGACAGCATGGCGAAGACGACGCCGAAAAGCGCAAGAAAGAGCGAGTCGAGCCCCTCGAGCGAGTCCGAATGGAGGGACAAAAGCAGTCCCGCAAGAAAGCCGATCCCTCCCGCGGCATAGGGCCCCTCGTAAAGAGCCAGCGCCGCGACGATAAATGGCATGACGTCCGCCGCCGCGCCGAATATCTGCACGTCTATGAGCCTTGAGCTCTGTATCGCGAAGACGATCAGAGTCAGAAGGACGTAGAGCGCGTATTTGAAGACGTCTCTCTTTATTCTTTCGGGCATATCAGTCCACCGATTCGAACGACTTGACGACGAACACCGTCTTGAGCGACGTCACGTCCACCGCGGGCTCTATCACGGCGTAGCTCGAGATGCCGTGCTTTTCGCGCTCGACGGCGGTCACCGTCCCCACGGTTATGCCGCTCGGATATTTCTCTCCCATGCTGCTCGTCTCTATCACGTCGCCGACAGCGACGTCGGCGTCGTTTTTAAGATAGGCTATCTTGAGTAGCCCGCTCGGGGCAAGCTCGAAATTGCCCTCGGCGACCATGATCTCCTTGGTGCGCGCGCTTCTTGCCGCTATCTTGGATTCCACGTTTATAAGAGTCATGACCTCGGCGCTCGTCACGTTCACCGAGCGGACGATGCCCACGAAGCCTCCGTCGGTCATAACGCAGTCTCCCGCCTCGATCCCGTCGGCGCTGCCGCGGTTTATCGTAAAGGAGCTCGTATAACTGCGGCTGACCTTGGTTATCACCGAGCACATTATCACGTCGTAATCGGTGTGGCGCGTCTTGAGCTCGGACAGGACGCGCAGATCGCTGTTTTCGTTTATCGCGGCGTAGTATTCCGATTCGAGCTTTCTGTATTCGGCTATCTGCGCTTTGAGCTCTTCGTTTTCGGCGCGCAGAGCGTCGATCCCCTTGAAATAACCGAAAAAGCCGGAGATCTTATCCCCGACCGCGGACGCCCCTCTCTCTATTGGGGTGACTATTATTCCCAGGACCTTTGTAAGCGGCGTCGGCGAAGGAGAGACAAAGGCATAGATCATCACCCCTGCGGCGACGACGGCGATTATAAGCGCGAATACGGCAGGCTTGCTCTTGAAAAAACGCCGCATCCTATATTCCTCCGATCTCCGTGAGCAGGCGGTAAAGCCTTGCTATGGGAAGCCCCATGACGTTGAAAAAATCTCCCTCTATCCTTTTTACGAGCAGGCAGCCCTTTCCCTGTATCCCGTAAGCTCCCGCCTTGTCGAGCGGCTCTCCGCTCTCAACGTATTCGTCCGCGAGCTCTTTCGAAAGTCTGTAAAAGGTCACGCGGGTCCTGTCGCAGAAGGTATGCTCCTTCCCGTCCTTTATGACGGTCACTCCCGTGAATACCGTGTGGGTCCTTCCCGAAAGCCTTCCGAGCATCTCGCGCGCCTCGGCTTTATCGCGCGGCTTTCCGAGTATGTCGCCGTCCAGAAAGACGACCGTGTCGGCGGCGATGACGACGTCCGAAGGGCCGGCCTTCGCGGCTCTCGCCTTTCTCAGCGAAAGCTCGCGCACGAGCGCGTCGGGGTCCCTCTCGCCGCAGTTCTCGTCACAGCGCGAGGGTCTCACCTCAAACTCGCATATCCTTGATAAAAGCTCTCTTCTCCGCGGCGAAGCCGAGGCAAGAACGATCATAAAAAACCTCCGTTAAACTGCCGTGCCGTAATACATGCCTCTCGTCGGCCTTTCGGGCGGGCGGGTGCTGTTTTCCGCGTATGCCCGCATGACGCCGAGGCATTCGCTGCTGTTCTCGGTCGTGAAGCAAAGGCGCAGAGCCGAGGCTCCCGACCTTGCCGCGTCCTCCGTCCTGTCCGCAAGCCAGAGCTTTTCGGCGTTGTAAAGGGTCGTGCGGCATCCCTTTTCGGCAAGCAGCGGGTAACTGCGCCCCGTCTTGTCTATAAGGTTCACGTTGCCAGTATGGCAGGCGTGGACCCCGTTGCGCTTTACTATCAGGCAGTTTTCGGTCAGCATGAGAGGCAGTCTGCCGTAAACTATCATCTCGGCGTCCATGCCGAAGGAAAGCTCCTTTATCTGCTGAAGGGTCATCTCAAAGGAGAGGGTGCAGGTCCGAAGCCCCATCGCCTTGAGCGCCTTCATCGTCTGCGAATTGAAGACCGTTATGCCGAAATCTCCGTGGAGCTCGAAGCCGAGCGGCGACATTATCGCCGCCTGTCCGACGTCGGCGCAGAGCACGTCGGTCAGACCCGCGCTTTTTAGCTTGCGCAGAGCCGAAAGGGTATCGGGCCACTCGCCGTCCGTCGTTATCCTGTCGAGCGCGGCGCAGGCGATAACGCCTCTCTTTTTCAGATATCCGATTATCCTCGGCTCTTCAAGCATGCGCCAGATCGGCAGATATATCCTCTCGGGATCGAAATCGAGTATCTCGGGCGTTATCTGCTCTATCTTCAAAAAGGACATGGTCCAGCGGGGGCTCTGCCTCGGCGGCAGGCGCTTTATGCCCGGCTGCCAATCACCGGCGGCTCTTTCGGGCACGGCGTTCCTGCGAATGGTCAGCCCGTCGAGCGCCGTCTTTCGCATGGCGCCCAGCGCCGCGGGGGTTATCCTCAGTCCCGCGTCTATATCTATATTGCATTTTCTGAGATAATATACGGTCCTCTCGGTGCGCTCGAGACATTCGCGCACCTCCTCGCGCGTCGCGCCCTTTCTCGAAAGGGGCGCCTCGGGAGAGGTGACCGTCACCTCGTTGCCCCGTCCGTCGCGGCAGACGAGGGTCATCTTCTCGTCGGTCTTGGCCCTGAAATCCATATCGACCGCGACCGTCGGCTGCTCGGGGTCCTCTATATATGTCCTGCGGACGTCGGCGAGCATCCTTTTCGCCTCGCGCTCGCCCACCTCGTTATGCGCGCCGAACATGGCGGCGCCCTTTTCTCCCGTGAAAAATCCGTCGGTAAAGCCCTCGCGGGAAAAGACGCTTTCGAGCTTGAGCATATCCGAACGGGAGGGCAGGTTGTCCGTAGTCAGGATATTCTTGAACATCGCGGTCACCATGGCGGTATATTCCGCTCCCTTGCCCGCGTTCTCTATGTAAAGCGCGCATATCCCCGCGCTCTTGAGCTGATCCGTTTTCTTTGCGAGACAGGTGTCCTTAAGGCTGAGATGGGCCGCGGGACGGTCGCCGAAGTAGGTGAAAAGCCCTCTGCAGGGATAGGCGCACTCTCCCCTCTGCGTGGGGCGGGATGAGATAGCGGAGGACATGTGACATCTTCCGTCGTAGGAAACGCAGGTCGTCCCGTGGCAGAAAACGGCGGTCTCGACGTCCACCCTGTCGTTTATGAACTTTATGCGCTCGAGCGAAAGCTCCTTTGCGAGCATGACGCGCGAAACGCCGAGCTCCTTCATCGCGATCGCCCCCGCGATATCGTGCACGGGCATAAGGGGTCCCGAAAAGACCGGGAGCTCGGGCGCGAGCCTTCTTACCATCCTCAAAAGCCCGAGATCGGAAACGATCACGGCGTCTGCGCCGTTTTTGTTGACCGCCTCGACCGTGCTTTTGAGCTCCGTAAGCTCGCCGTCGGTAACGGCAGCGCCGAAGGAGACGTAAGCCTTTACGTCCCTGAGTCTGCAGTATTTGATCAGCTCGCAAAGCTGCTCCGCCGAAAGGCTGTCCTTAAAGTTCCCGCAGCCTGCGGCGAGCAGCATGAGCGCATCCGCTCCGGCTCTTACCGCCGCCTCCGCCTCAACGGCGGTCGCGGCGGGGATCATAAGCTCCAACGGCATTTTAAAATCCTTCTTTTCCGCGCCTTCTCAGCGCTTCTTCAGCTTCGAGAGCTCCGCGCGCAGCTCGGCGTTCTCCTTGGCGTAGTCCTTCACCTGACGGCGCAGATCGTCGGTGGATGCGAGCGCCTTGTAGTATTTGTCGGCGATGTTGAGTCCCGCCAGCACTCCCGCCGCGACCGTGGAAAAGGTCGTCTGAGCTTTTATGTCCGCTATGGTCTTGTCCACGAGCGCCGCGTTCTTGCGGATATACTCCTCGCTGTCCTCGGATACCACCGTGTAATTCATTCCGTCGATAGTGACGACGACTCTGTTCAGCATCGATATCCTCCTCCCCCGGGTAGATATAATAGATATACTTATAGTTATTTTAATTATATCACGGGCGCGCGCAAAATAAAAGAAAAATCTGAAATATAATTTTCGTTGCCGAGCCTGCCCTTTTATGCTAAAATTATCCTTGTCGGAGGTGTCTTATGGAAACCGAAATAAAACTCTCTCCCGTTCTGAGGCATCAGGCGGACGTCATATTCGAAGACGACCTTATGAAGGATTTTCCCGAAACGACGGTCAGCATGAACGCTTCCTATCTCGACACCGAGGAAAGAGACCTCGGCAAGCACGCCTTCTCCTTCCGCCGCAGGGTCGAGAACGGCCGCACGGTATACTGTCTCAAGGGCCCGCGCAAGGGGCTCAGCCGCCTCGAGCTCGAATCTTCGACAGACGACCTTCCCTCAGCCGCGGCGGAGCTGTGCAAGTCCCCCGAAATGCCCCTCGAGGTCGGCGCGATACTCCTTTCGCGCGAGTTCAAAACTCTCTGCTCCTCCCGCTTCATGCGGAGGAACAAGCGCATACGCCTCGGCCTCTCGGTCATCGACATCAGCTTCGACGAGGGCGAGCTTGAAAACGGCGGACGTTTCTCCGCGATCTCCGAGCTCGAGCTCGAGCTCGTTTCCGGCTCCGAGGAAGAGCTTCTCGCGCTCTCGAAGATCCTGTGCGAAAAATACGGACTCAGCGTGTCCGACAAGACCAAAGCCCGCCGCGCCGCGGGTCTCACGGAGGAGGCTTTTTCCCATATGCGTCAGGTAAATCCCTTTTTCATCGCGTCTGAAATGCTCAATTACTGCATAAAGTGCGGCTACGTCTCCTATACGGTATCCGAGGAGGACGGAAAGCTCAGCTATTATATCACCGAGGAGGGCGAAAAGGCTCTGCGCGAGCGCTTCGGGATTGACCCCGACAAGCCCTGTGCAAAGGTGAAATGATACCTTCGCAAAGAAAAAAACGGCGGACCCTTTTCGGGTCCGCCGTCTTGATTTTTTAACGCTTTAATCCTTCATTATCGCTATCGCCAGGTTGCCGAAGCACTCGGCGGCTGTCGAAAGGCTCTCCGCCGAATAGGCCCTCCCATAGTTGTCGAGGGAATGATAGGCGCCGAACGCCGGTATGCCGTATATATATTCGGCGCAGCCCTCGGGCGTCCTCGCGTCCCACGCTCCGCGCATGAGACAGGAGGTGTCGGCGGGCCTTTTCGCGAGGCCCCTTTCCGAAAGTCTGTTGTATATGCGGTTGACCGTCCTGAAAAAGGCCGTTCTTTCGGGAGCCGAGCAGGTATAATAAAGCTCCGAGGTCGTTTCCCACTTGTTGTAGCAGCCGAGGTTAAGAAAGACGCAGTTTTCGTCCTTAAGCTCAAGGAACAGCCTGCAGAGGCATCTCGTCTCCTCCTGCGACACGGTCTCGAAATCTATGCCGAGATCGGCGTTTTCACTGTTCCTCATCCTCTGACCGTTGTAGGTCGACCATACGTTGAGGATGGGCACGACTATTATCCTGACGTGCGTCCGCAGATACGAAAGTCCCGTGTCTCCGCTTTTTTCGGCGCATATGCTCTCAAGAAGCTTGTAAAGCGCCAGCGTCGCGGCGGTGTCGGTGCCATGGACTCCCGAGACTATCAGCAGCGTCCTGTCGTATTTGCGCGGCGAGAAATAATACGCCTGTATATCGTACTCTCCGCTCTGGTCCTTTCCCACGTTCTTTTCGGTCACGTATGCGGGATATTTCCTGCACAGTTCTCTGAAAAGGGCGTCGTTCATCTGCGCGGCGTCCCACTTGAAATCGGCAAAGTCGTCCTTCCCTCCGAAGGCGTCGGTGATCCCGACGGGCGTCCACCACTCGTCGGTCGGATCCTCTCCCGCGAGCACGATGCTCTCTCCCACGTAAATCTCCGGCTGTTCGCCGTTTGCCGAGGCAAAGAGCACGAGCCATTCGCCGCCGGCCCCCGGGGCATAGGACACCTTTCTCACCTGCCCCTGCGCGAGCACGCCGCCGTCCGGAAGAGCCCTTTCCTCTCCGGGCCCGAGCTCAGAAGGGTCGAAGGCGCAGACGGCGGCGCCCTTTAGCCTGCCGTCTCCCGCGTCCGCCGTATACGCCCGTCCGTAACTCAAGGGCAGGACGAAGGAACGCATCGGCGAATCCTCTTTGCCGTCCGCCGCTGCGATCCCGTTGTCCGTAATATAAAGCCCCTTTACGTATATCCCCGAGAAAAAGACGTTCCTCTCCTCAAAGACCGCGTCGGGCAGGGGCTCCATGCTCTTCACGTGCTCGACGGGCGAGCAGGCGGCAAAGAGCAGGAGCACCGAAACAAGCGCCGCGAGAAGCTTTTTCATTTATTGAGCTTGAACTTGGAGAGCGCCGTCTGGATTATGAAGTTGCCGTAATACTCCGCGGCAAGCTCCACGCCCAGTGCCGAATGATGCTCCGCGTATTTCCTGTCCTCGTGCTCGACGACCAGCGTCGGGATGCCGAGGCGGTTCTGCGCGTAGCCCTGCAGATATTTGTCATGCTTTTCGTATCCGCCGGGGATGAGGTCCATACGGACGGGATCGGAGACGATACCTCTCTTTTTGAGGTCCTCGTAGATATGGTTCGTGACCCTTCTGCACATCTGCGAGTTGACCGCCTGGATGCTGAACTGATAGTAAAGGTCGAAGCTCTTCTGTCCGCAGGTATGGCAGTCTATCAGCGCGGCTATCTCCTTCTTATACTGCTGGAGCAGCCAGATCACGTTGATGGTCTCGCCCTGCATGTGAAGCTCGAAGTCGCGATTGAGGTCCGCGCCGCGGGAGTTCTGCCTTATGTGCTGTTCGGACGCCGAATAGACGTTGACTATCGGGATGAGTATTATCCTGACCTTGGTGCGGAGGTAATGAAGCCCCGCGTTGCTCCCGTCCTCGTTGACCATGAGCTCGAAGAATCTCGCAAGTCCGAGATAACCGTCCATCTCCGCCGCGTGTATGCCGCCGGTGATGAAAATGGTCTGCTCATAGTCCGCAGGCTCGAAGAAATACGCCCACATGTCGTATTTGAGCGCCTCGTCCTTGCCTATGCAGCGGCGCGTGATGTAATCGGGATTGGCGCGGCGCAGGGGCTCGTAAACGTGCTCGAGCACCTCGTCGGAGGTCCATGCCCAGTTGCCCCAGCTGTCGGGAGTGCCGTGAAGGTCCTTCTGCGGGCCCGCCTTGAACCACTCGTCGTCGGTGTCGTAGCCGATGAGCACCGGGTTCTCTCCGACGTAAACGGGGATGTTCTCCTTGTCGCTCGTATAGATGACGAGGTATTCGTCCGGCTTCAAGGGAGTGTAAAGGAAATCGTCCCACTTGTCCGGCTCTCCCTCGAAGAAGGCCTTGCTCTTTACTATGTCGTAAGCTATGCTGCCGCCGACCGGGAGCTCTCTCGGATCGCTTCCGACGACCGCGGCGCGGAGCTTGTCCGTCTTATTCGGGAAACGGACAACGTATACGGATCCGAACTTCATCGGCACTATTACCGACCTTGCTTCGCAGTCTTCCTTGTCCCTGTAGACGAAGCCCGTCTTTTCGGTAATGACTGCGGGATAAATGCCCTTGACGTACATGCTGTCCGAGAAAATGTCTCTTTCTCTGAAGATCTCATCGTTTTTACTCATAGGTCTTCCCCCTTTATTATTCGGTTTTCACCGTTTTTTCGTTTTTATCTGTGCCGGTGCCGGTCGAGCCGAAGCCGCCCTCTCCCCTTCCGGTCTCCGAAAGGGTCTCCGCCTCGCAAAACTCCGCCTTTGCGCATGGAACGATCAAAAGCTGAGCTATCCTCTCGCCCTTTGAAACTTCCCGATCGCTTCCGGTCTGATTATAAAGCGCGACCATTATCTCTCCGCGGTAATCGCTGTCGATCACGCCGACCTTGTTCGCGGGAGCGAGCCCGCGCTTTAATGCCATGCCGCTTCGCGCGCATACGAGCCCGACGTGTCCCTCCGGTATCTCGAGCGCTATGCCGGTCTTTATCAGCGCCGTCCCGAAGGGCGGTATCTTTTCGCCCGCAAGGGCGAAAAGATCGGCTCCCGCGGCGCTTTCGCTCTGATAGACCGGCAGGCGCGCGCCCTCGCAAAGCTTTACTGCCTTTACGTTCATATTATCATCACCGTCTTTATTTTACAATAAAAAACTCCCGCAGAAAAGCCCCCGCGGGAAAAAATCGGCAGTCAAAAAAAATTTTTCACGTTTGTTTTTCTTTTATCCGAAAAGTTATTTTTTAATTACGCGTTTTATACGTAAATTATTGTTTTTCCGCAAGATGTGATATAATATTTGCAGGACATCATGCGGGTCCGGTATCGATGGGGAAAGTCCCAAAACTTCGGGTCGTTTTTCTGTAGGACGGTTACGGTTATCCGTTGTTATTTTCCGGAAAACGCGGGCTCTTTTTCTGTTGTTATCGAAGAAGCGGAGGAATAAGTATGCTGATGAATCAGGCCGAATATCTGGAAACCATTTCAGCCATAAAGAGCGAGATCAAAAGCGCTCAATATCGCGCCGTGCTGGGAGCCAACCGCGAACTGATCACGCTTTATTGGCGTATCGGTCAGGTCATCAACGCGCATAAGAAATGGGGCAATAAGTTTGTGGAAAACCTGGCGGCAGACATCAAGCTGGAGTTTCCCGACGCCACCGGTTATTCCGAGCGGAACCTGAAATACATGGCGAAGTTCGCGGCAAGCTACAGCGACGTTGAGTTTGTGCAACAAGTCGTTGCACAAATCCCGTGGGGACAGAACGTGGTCTTGCTGGATAAGATACCGGATGATACTGCAAGACGATGGTATATCGACGCATGCGCTAAAAACGGCTGGTCCAGAAACGTACTTGTCCATCAGATAGAAAGCGGACTTTATGAGCGGCAGGCGCTTTCGGGCAAGGTAAACAATTTCCCGGCGGCACTTCCGCCGCAGCAGAGTGAACTTGCGCAGCAGATGATGAAAGATCCGTATGTGTTCGACTTTATTCCTTTCCGCGAGGATATGGTGGAGCGGGACATTGAGCGGGCGCTGGTTTCTGAGGTCACAAAGCTGCTTTTGGAGCTCGGAACGGGCTTTGCCTTTCTCGGTAATCAGTATCATCTTAACGTCGGCGGCGATGATTTTTATGTTGACCTGCTCTTTTATCATCTTAAGCTGCGCTGCTATGTGGCGATAGAACTCAAGACCGGCGAGTTCAAGCCCGAGTATGCCGGTCAGCTCAATTTCTACCTCTCGGCATTGGACGGAATATTGAAATCGGAGGAAGATAATCCCTCGATCGGACTTTTGCTCTGTAAAACGAAGAATGATCTGGTAGCAGAATACTCCCTCAAGGACGTCTCCAAACCCATCGGAGTCAGCGAATATCGCGTTACCGGCGTCCTGCCGGAGGAACTTCGCGATAAGCTGCCGAGCGTTGAGGACATTCAGAATCGGATCGGCCTCGGAGAATGATTTGGCTGATTATAAAGCAGAACGGTTTTTAGGTTGTAGCTCCCTGACAGTTCTTGGTATGGTATAATATAAATATCAAAACGGTCACGGCGGGAAAAGTTGTAGCTCCCTGACAGTTCTTGGTATGGTATAATTCGCCTCCGCCGCCCAGCTATCCGGCGACCGTTGTAGCTCCCTGACAGTTCTTGGTATGGTATAATAGATTTGCAGATATAGCCGAAACACGAGATGTTGTAGCTCCCTGACAGTTCTTGGTATGGTATAATTTACCATCGACAATTCGGATGGACGGTTTAGTTGTAGCTCCCTGACAGTTCTTGGTATGGTATAATCGTGATGATAATAGGCAATGTCCCCGACTAGTTGTAGCTCCCTGACAGTTCTTGGTATGGTATAATTCGCCCAAAAAGCTAAACTCTGCTTTTCCAGTTGTAGCTCCCTGACAGTTCTTGGTATGGTATAATCGGAGTCGCGTGGAAGATCTTTGCCTCGGTGGTTGTAGCTCCCTGACAGTTCTTGGTATGGTATAATTATCGAGCTAATCGACCATCATCGTCTGCATGTTGTAGCTCCCTGACAGTTCTTGGTATGGTATAATGCGGCTGAGTGGTTATGACTATCGGGTCGGGTTGTAGCTCCCTGACAGTTCTTGGTATGGTATAATCGCGCTCATTTGTCTGCATTGCCTCGGCAACGTTGTAGCTCCCTGACAGTTCTTGGTATGGTATAATACAACGGGCAGACCACATCTTTGCATGATCGTTGTAGCTCCCTGACAGTTCTTGGTATGGTATAATCGCCTCCCGAGATCGACGGCAGCGAGGCGAGTTGTAGCTCCCTGACAGTTCTTGGTATGGTATAATTCACGGCTCATAACAGAGAACTCTGAAACAGTTGTAGCTCCCTGACAGTTCTTGGTATGGTATAATGTAACGGTCAAATCACCATCGCCGGTTATAGTTGTAGCTCCCTGACAGTTCTTGGTATGGTATAATTATCACGCCGCCGTGGATTAAACGCCGACAGTTGTAGCTCCCTGACAGTTCTTGGTATGGTATAATGAACATGACATTCTTATGTCAGAGCAATATGTTGTAGCTCCCTGACAGTTCTTGGTATGGTATAATGGCATCTCTAATTGAAGTTATAAGTCGAGCGTTGTAGCTCCCTGACAGTTCTTGGTATGGTATAATAGGCTGTCAAAAAAGCCTGTCTGTTCAAAGAACGGACAGGTTTTTTATTATAAAAAAATAATACAAAAGGGCAGTGTTTCAGAGGTATTTTTTCAAAAAATAGTTAATTGTTCACATTGAAAAGGCTCGTCTGCCTGCGTTAGATTCCCGAGAAGTATCTCTATCGACTCATACTGTTTTTCGGTGACTGTAAGCATACGTATAGCTCCGTTATCGGGTATGTTTCTTCTTACCCGTTCTTTATGTTTGACCGTCGAATCGTTCCCGTTGCATATCCGCACATAGACCGAATACTGAAGCATAAAAAAACCGTCGCTCAAAAGAAAATTACGAAACTTTGTCGCCGCGTGACGCTCCTTTTTAGTCCCGACCGGAAGATCGAAAAAGACGAGTATCCTCATAAACCTATTCATACCTGTGCTGTCTCAATTCGGTCAACTCTGTCTCGGCAAGTTTCGGCTCTCCCTCTTCCAAAGAACGCACGAGGCTTTGAACGTATCTTTCTATAGCATAGGAAACGCTGTGCCTCTGCCCGTCCGAGATGATATCAAGATTAAGGCAATTGAAAAGCATTTTCTTTTTTTCGGGACTAAGTTCATCTTCATCCGAAACGAACTTTGCGGTAACAAGGTCCACCACCGGACGAAACGGTTCCATAAGATCGTCCGCAAGGTTAAAGTTGTTGAGCTCGCTGCGGTGGTGAAGCCCGAGAGCGGGAAGGAATCCGTAAACAGTCAGACAGCGCGCCGTATATCCGCGAATGATCGCATATCCATAGTTGAGCATGGCATTTCGCCCATCGTCCCTGCTGCGGGTAAAGGACTCTCCGAACAATACCGGGAAATACTTCATTGCCGCAGTCGCCTCGATGTTTTCCGGGTCTCCGGATCTTACCTGCACGGATAACGCTTTCAGTTCGTAGGCTTCTTCTTTATGCCCGCATATCCTCAGACAACGCGACTGATTGTCAATCTTATTCTTTACTATCAATGCCCAAAGGCGCTTTTTGAGCGGACCGCTCATGTCCATTTGAGATCTTATGACCGAAAGTTCTCTGCTGTGCCTTCCGAAAGGCGTCAGTACGGCTGCAGGCATGTGCTTCTCATCACACACGAATACGGCGCAGCCGCTTTGCCCCAATGCGGACAAGGCGGCTGCGCTTATTATAGTTTGTCTGTTTTCTATCAGAAGAGCTGAAATATCCTCCGTCGGGACTGCATGTTCCGAATCCGTCCGGATCATGATTCTGTTTTTATTGAGCGAGATGTATGCGGGATTTTCGATCATAATGTTGCGAAAAGCCATTTTCAACCTCTTTTAAAGGAAAAACTTTGCCTTTTTTCTTTTTTGACAAGATTGTATTCTCCGAGTACTCCGACGGTATATTTTTCTATTTTCCCCAACGATTTGATGCCGAGTCCGTGAATAAAATAAGCGTTGTCGTGAGTTATGCAATCAATGCTGCACGTAGATATATCCGCGCCCTGATAATATACGATCGGACATTTTAGATCTTTGTTGTCAGGCATTTTTGATTCTTCCGTTTTATTCTTCAGTTTCATAGTTACCGGCTTCTCTCTGACAATTCTTATCAAGTCGTTTTTGTAAAGAGAAAAGACAAAATCTTTATCGTCCATCTCTTTCCATTCTGAAGTCGGCTTTCTTACACACGCCTTATTCGGCAACTCGGGCTTCAGTGTATCCGCGACGTAGATCGGAACGAAATAGTAGCCGTCGTTTTCAACGTAAAAAACGTCTATTCTTACCATCTGTTCATTATCCGCGACGCCCTTTCCTTGAAGAACCGGGACAGACGAAGTCACCTTTTCACACAGCTTGACCTTATCCACGCGCGGACCTCTCGTCCCGTTCTTTTTCGGCTTGTAAAACGGCTCGGCAAAAGCCTTATCGGCATTTCCGTCAAAAAGTGTCAGACGCTTCTTCAGCGCTTCGTAAAGCAATCTGTCGCTCGAAGGATCGTAGTAATCTTTGATCTCACCGTCCTTGAGCTTCAGCTTTGTCAAAGGCTGCTTCACGACAACTTTTCCCTCGTCAAGGAGTCGCGGGCTTTTTATCGTGTCCTCATGTGCCGCGCCCGTCACCTTTCTGTTCGGCATACGAGAAATGAAGATCGGCTTATCGGGTATAGCTATCTCTCCGCCGTAATACATCGGCAGCCTTTCGAGAGCCTTGCGGAAGGGCTCGGGATCCTCTTCCGTGCGCAACTTAAGCTCTTCTCTGAACTGCGCCCAAGGATACGGAAAGCTTTTCACGATCTCACCCGTTTCGGGATCCACTGCATAACTCATATCCTCGGTATGGACGTATTCGAGTTCGCGCCAGCTCGAATATCTGGAAACGCTTTGTATCATCGAGTCCGTAGTGCACGCAACGCAAAGAGCGTCTACCGCGTGATGTATGTCACCGTCCTCGCGTATCTTTGTAACGCCCCAGCGCTTACGCATATAAGCCGTCATGATCCCGTTGACCGCCGTGACGCGCTTTTTCCTCGAAGAAGAAGGATCGAAGGCAAGATTGTCTCTTATGTAATTCATCATAAACACGGATATCGTCTTCGTGTCCTGCAGGCTGCGCTCTTTATATTCCTTCTTATCCGCTTCGGTGACCTTTTCGCGAAGATACTGCTTTTTCTTTTTAAAATCGCGGACGGAATTGTTTACCCATACGATAAAGTCGTCTCTTTTCTTTCCCGTGAGATACTCGAGAGGGAGCCTTCTGCCCTTATCGCGGTTTTCGTTTGCAAAGACGAGTGTTTTGTTTTTATAACTATCGTCAAAGCTGATGCTGTAAGGTATAATGTGATCAACCTCGGCATAGCCTTCCTCAAAAAGCCGGTTTATGTCAAAACTCTTTTGCGAATACGGACTTATACCATTCTGCTCATGATAAAGCTTGAGCTTGACTATATCCTGCCCCGTGGGATCAGTTATATTGAAATCAATTTTGAGCTGATCTATGATCTTTTCGTTTAAGCTTCTGTTCTCTTCCTGTTTCTTGCTTATCTTGTTGCGTTCGTCCCTGCTCTTTGCAAGCTCGCGCGCAAGCTCGATATTTATATAAACGGGACTCTTTCCCTGTTTGCGTATTATGGCGTTTATGACCTTTATGCTTTGCGCGACGGCGCGGCGGACTACCGGACTCGTGACGTCCTCGTAGTCTTTATCCGTCGGGTGAAGCAAAAATGACTTTTCGTTTCCGGCGTGACCCTTGAACTCAATGCCGGCTTTTTCACATGCTTCGTTGTATACGAACCCTTTTTCAAGATATGGGATGAGGGCACGGCATGCTTTCAGAGAAATATGCCCGAACTTGGAAAAGCCGGATAGCCTTTCAAGCGCTTCGATATCTTCCTTCTCAAAACCCGCTTTTTCAAGCTCTCCTCTTATTCGTTCACTCGTTTTATATAAAGTCAGGACCGTTCCTATCGTATTCCTCTGATCTTCCGTAAAAAGTGCGAACCGTCCTTTTTCGCGGCGGTCAATCGCTTTTCGCATTTCATGATAACACTTGAGATACGAAAACTTGTTTTTCTTTTCGCACGCTTCCCTGTCCTCTTCCTTTTCGTAGCGCACCGTGTTGAAAATGTATTCGTCAGGCAGGGCAAGTTCTTTTCTTATCTTTGCATAATCAAGGTTCTCGGTCTTATGCGCAAGCTCCGCGATCCGGTTTCTTTGTTCGGCGGTCAGGGGTTCGGAGCCTTCGTTCGTTATCAGACGTATGCTGTTTATCTTACTCAAAAGGTTGAAATATTCGAAAGAGTAGGTCGCTTTGGCGGCGCGCTTTTCCTCGGGCATGAGCGTGCAGTTGCCGACTTTTCCGAGTATCTGATCTCCTCCGTACGGGCTGTTCCCTCCGGGACCTTCGTCAAACGATCTTTGGCTAAGCATGATCTCAAGATAATCGTTTTCCAGATTTTCCGTTGCATATTCCGACCCGTTCTTTCTCTGCGTGGCAAAGATCTTTCTTACTTCGTCTTCGACCATATCGCGCGATACCGTCGTAAGATAGACGCCGCCCTTGTTGCGCTTGTGCCCCGCAAAAGCCGGATCACGCAGCAGCATTTCTCCCGCCGTGCGATAATTTCTGTCTTTCATGCGCTTCTCGTTTTCTTCGACAGCGTTCAGAAGCTTACCGTCTTCGGGACTGCTCCCGTTGATACGGTTTGATTTGAATCCCCTGTGCTGTGCTATATGTATCAGTATGCGTGCAAGTTCCGCGTTCGTTACCCGTTCATCGAGGGCTCTTACACGCAGACCGTATATATCTTCAAGCTTGCCGTCGTAGAGATGCTCAAGCTCGTCTTCGGTGACAAGACCGGAAGTGAGAAACAGATAACGGATCCTCTCGTTGCGATGTCTGTGACGCCTGAGTCTGCGGCGCGAGCTCCTTGCTTCTCTGCGCGGTGCGGCAAGAGAAGCTCCGGTCTTGGGTATTTCGGCAGCGTCAAAAATCCTGACGCCCATGTCTATTATCCCGCAGGGATTTTCTTTGCCGTCGAGCGCCACGGCAGCCCAGCCGACTGAAGTTATTCCGATATCAAGACCTATCGCGTAGGATCTCATTCTTTTTCCCCCATTCGATCAATAATAGATAGAGATAACGCCCCGCTAATGCGAGGCGTCAGTGCTCTTCGGTTTTCTACCTTATTGTAGCAACCAAACAGTTCTTGGTATGGTATAAGAACTATTTGTATAGTATCAGATAAAAATCAAAAAGTCAATTGTTTTTTCACTTTTTCTTTCGGTTTTCGGCGCAAAAACGCGTCATATTATCCGTTCGAGTAACTTTTTTATTACTCTTTCGTCTCAATCGGCGCTCGGGTCGGCGCAGACGCCGCAGAAAAGGGGCGTCCCGTCGAAGGCCTCGGTCACGTAGATAAACGGCCGGTCGAGTTTTATCTCTATCGGCTGAGACGCGGGCGCGGCGTTCTTTTTGAGCTCTATGCCCGTGTATGCCGCCGCCTCGGCGCCCTCTTCATAAACTCTCATAAACGTCCCGTGGAAAACGCGGGAGGCGAAAAGCCCCTCGTCGGACATCTTATAAAGCTCCGCGCCGCCGCCGAAGACCCTGCGGATGCCGAGCGACTGAAGCACGTCGGACATCTCGACGGTCCCCTTCGCCGTAAAGCGCGGCATGATCACGTTGACCCTTTCGGGATGCGCTTCGGCCGCCGGGATACGCTCGAACAAGTTCGATAAAACGGCGTCGAACTTTCCCTCGTCGGGCAGGACGAAGACCATGCGCGAGCCGTCCTCCATATAAAGCGCGAAGGCGGTCATATCCTCGCCGTCAAGCAGGTCGGTGCGGAAGCTCCCCCGCATGAAATCGCAGGATACCTCTCCCTTTTCGGTGTGAAAAACGTCCTTCGCGGTCATGCTTTTATCAAAAGCGGTGACCCATTGGGAATTGAAATAAATGGTGTTGAGTATGAAAGCGACCGTGTCGGGCGAAAGCTCCTCTTCAAAGCTCAGCCTGCCGTTCGTGTTTTCCGAAATGAAGTCGGATATCCGCTTTTTGGTGCCCGAAACGTCGGTGAAGTCTGCCGTCTTGAGCGACGAAAAGAGCTTTTCGGCGCACCGCTCGGCGTATTCCTTTTTTATGCCCGCGGCGGGCGATACCCAGAGCGAATCGGTAAGAAGGAGCTTCGATCCTCCGTCGTCGGTGAGCAGCCTTGTGAAAAGCTCCTCGCAGCGGTCGGCAAGCTCGTCCCCGTTGTCAAACGAAAGATAGGAAAGTATCTCCCTTTCGGTCTCCCCGTCGGCTCCGAGACAGAGCGCCGAGAGCGCGAAATAGATGCTGACTGGCGAAAAACAGGAGTTTTTGCCCGACGAGAGCATCAGGGGCGCGGTCTTGCCCGCCATGCTTTGCACGGCGCAGGTCACGGCGTCGTTTTTGCTTCCCTCGGCCGGCTCGCCCACGAGCTCGCTCCTCTTTTCAAATGAGAGCGCCGTTATCTCCTTCGCGGGGAAGGATGCTACCGTTTCGGAGGTCTTGCCGTTCTGCGCACCGCCCGCGCTCCCGCTCTGCGTCCCCTGCGCGCACCCCGCAAGCAGGACGGCGAGCGCGAGCAGAAGAGCGGGCAAAGATATCTTAATGCGCCTCACTCTTTACCACCTTTATTCCGCAAATATACATCTCCGCTTCGCTTATTACCCCATCCTCCTCGGTAAGGATGAAGGAAAAGCCTATGCCGAGGTAAAGGGTCTTCCCGTTCTGATCGACTATCTGCGGAAAGGCGGCGAAGGGATGCTGCAGGTTTTTGATCTGAAAATAATCGATTATACCGACCGCTATCCAGAAGATGAGAAGGATCGCGGCTATCAGTCTTATGGCTTTTCCTTTCATTTTTTACTCCTTAATGCCCCTGCGCCGAAGCGGGGCGTAAAGCTTTTATCCTATATCATTTTACAACAAAAGCCCCGAAAAGTCCATCGGCTTTTCGGGGCTTGTCGTAATATTCCTCTTTTAATTTGCCGACGGGTCTGCGACGACTCCCGTAAACATCACCGTGCCGTCGAAGGCTTCTATCGCGTAAAGGAAGGGTCTGTCGAAGCGAATTGTCACGGGCTCGGTCGGATCGTAGGCCGACGTCGGCATCATGACGACCTCGGTATAAGCCGCCGCCTCGGCTCCCTTCTCGTCGACGCTTATATAGGTCGCCTGGAAGACCTTGGAGATGCGGAGCGAAAGCTCGCTCATGGGCGAAAAATCCGCGCCGTCGGTAAAAGCCTTGACGATCGAGAGCCCGTTCAGCATCTCCTCAAGGTCGAGGCTCGATCTTATCTTGAACTTGGGCAGATAAAGCGACACCTTTGAGGTCGTCGCCTCGCCGGTGCGGAACGCGTCCGCGCCCATTGCGAGCACGTCGTTCATTTTCCCCTCGTCGGGCAGGACGAAGGCCATGCGCGAGCCGTCGGTAAAGGACAGCTCGACCCTTAAAAAGCCGTTGCCTCTGTAATAGGTCAGCCTCGAATACGTGTCGTGCATCATATCGCATTCTTTGTCGCCCGAGGGCGTCCGGAAGGTCTCCTTGTTCGTCGCCCATTCGCTGAACTGATCGCTCCACTGAGCGATAAAGTAAACCGTGTTGATTATTGACACCTTGGTGTCGGGATCGGGCTCGCCCTGATAGGAAAGCTTGCCCGCCGTCTTTTCAAAGATGTAGTCGCTTATTATTTTCTTCGTTTCCGCCGCGCTGCCGAAATCCACCGTCTTCACAGAGGCGTAAAAGTCCTTCGTCACCTTGTCGGCGTAGCTTTCCTTCACGCCCTGAAAACCGTCGTCGACGAAAAGGGCGTTGGAGATCTTTATCTTGGTCGTCTCGCCGTCCGTCCAAAGTCTTCTGAAAAGGGCGGCGCACTCTGCGCGAAGTGTCTCCTCATCCTTGACTCCGAGCGCGTCGAGCATCTCCCGCTGAGTATCCCCGGCGGCTCCCGAAGCGCACACCGCAAGCGCGAAATAAAGGCTGAGCGGCGAATAACAGGAGTTCTTGTCGCCCGCAAGCAGGCTCTTTGCCGACCCGAAGGCAAAGCGGTCGACCGCCGCCGCAAAGTCGTCGCCGACCTTGTTTTTGTTCCTCACGTCAAGTATGGCATTCCAATCGTTTTCGTCGGTCGTCCCGAGGCTCACGGCGTCAGCCGAAAGGATCGACCCCTTAAGGGGCGTCACGCTTGTGCTTCCGGTATTGCCCGTGTTTTCCTGCTTGCCCGAGGATGAGCCGGTCCCGCCCGCGTCGGTCTCCCCCGCAGGGGTCTTCCCCGCGGAGCTCTGCCCCTCCGAGACGTTTTCATATCCGGCGGCGCTTCCAGCGCAGCCCGCGGCACCCAAAAGCATGGCGCATATCAAAAGCAAAGCTATCTTTTTCATAAATCTTTCTCCCTTCGCCGCGCGGCTCCCGCCGCCGAACGCTCGTTGTAAACTTTAAGACTCCGTTTTTTCTCAAAAGTTCCCCGCAAAAAAATAAAAGCGGTCTCCCGCTTTTATTTCGCAGGCGGTTTCGCCACGACGCCCGTGAAGAGAGGCACGTCGGAAGTCATTATCGCGTAAAGGAAGGGTCGGTCGAAACGGATGATCACGGGCTCGTAGGACGAACCTGTCCCGCCGGTCTTACCTGTGATCCTCGTGGCCGCCGCCGCCTCGACCTTTTCCTCGTCGACGCTTATAAAGGTCGACTGATAGACCTCGGAAACGTAGAGCGGCATATCCTTCATCTCCGAAAAATCCGCGGCAAAGGGATCAAAAATGCTCGTCACGCCCATATCCTTGAGAAGTCCGATAAGATCCATACCGTTCGTGAAGGTAAACTTCGGCAGATAAAGCTCGACGACGGCGGCTTTCATTTCCTCTCCTCCCGTGAACGCCTCTGCGCCCAGGGCGAGAACGTCATCCATCCTCCCCTCGTCGGGCAGGATGAAAGCCATTTTTGAATGACACTCAAAGGGCAGCTCGATCCTTACGAATCCGTCTCCCCGGTAATAGGTCGCGCCCGAAATACGCTTGAACATCATTTGGCACGGGGTGTCACCGTCCGGGGCATGAAAGGCGTCCGTCTTCGTGTCCTTCTTGTCGAACGGATTCATCCAGCGTGAAAGGAAATAAACGGTATTTATTATCGTGAACACCGCAGCGGGATCGACCTCTCCGTCATAGGAAAGCCTGCCCCCGGTGTTTTCGGATATGTGCTTGCTCATTATCTCTTTCGTTTTTTTGGTTTGAGAATAATCTACCGTCCTCAGCGAGGCGTAAAAATCTTTTTTAAGCGTGTCGGCGTATCCCGACTTCACGCCGTTGAGACCGTCGTCGACAAAAAGCGCGTTCGTCACCTTTATCTGTGTCGAATCGGAGTCGATCCATATCCTTTTGAAAAGGCTGCGGCAGCCGTCGAAAAGCTCCCGTTCGTCTCCTACGCAGAGCGCGTCGAGCATCTCCCGCCCGGTCTCTCCCGCGGCTCCCGCGGCGCATGCCGCGAGCGCGAAGTAAAGGCTCACCGGTGAATAACAGAAGTTTTTGTCACCCGCCAAAAGCCGCTTCGCCGAATCAAAGGAGAAGGCGTTGACCGCGTCGATAAAGCTCTGCTCGACGGGCGTTTCGTTGAGGATCTTCAATACCGCGCTGCCGACGTTCGACGTTATCTTCTTGGGATAAACGACGTTGACCGTCTTGACGAAGCCCGAGCTGCCGCTCCCCGCGCATCCCGCGGAGCACAGAAGCATGGCAATGACCAATATCAAAGCTGTCTTTTTCATTCGCGGTCCCTCCTTTTATATTTTAAAAGCGCGCGTTAAAAGCGCGCGCTCT
>JAEEGL014987810.1_pt1 | contig 31401 bp, 29 predicted proteins | sample 9134231 | NCBI WGS metagenome assembly JAEEGL01 (sample SAMN16246548, study PRJNA631951) | gut metagenome | biome: gut microbiome; feature: rumen; material: fiber-attached | host: Bos | place: Iran: Karaj | collected 2018-10 | reverse complement strand
GGCAGCGGTCATCACACCGGGAAAGGCGGGCTTACGGAGCATTCCCTGGAGGTTTTCCGGATCATGAGATGCCTTTCATGGTTCCAGTCATATGACAGTATCGTAATGGTCGGCCTGTTTCACGACATGGGAAAGATTGAGGAGGGCTGGCACCCGTACCGCTCCGTCAAATTGCTTGGCGAGTGGGGCTTCAGCTTAACCGAGAGGGAGTACAACGTCATCCTGCGTCATCACAGGCATGGACTCAGGTACTATCGTTCCCATCTTCGCCGAAGCCTTACCATAGCAGACTTCCTGAGCAGCGGCTGGTGGAAGCTGAGGCATCTCAGGCAGAAGAAAACGATCCCTGACCATATATATGATTGACACCCAGGGAGTCAGGTCCTTCGGACGGTCAGGTTCTGGAGGGCTACAGCGCTGATTATAATGGCCAGGCCGAGGTAGAAGGAGAAGTTCAGTTCGCGCGCCTCTCCGAAAAGGATCATCGCGAAGATTATGCTGTATATGGGTTCGAGATTGTAAGTCAGGTTTACAGTGAAGGCCGAGACTTCCTTGAGCGCATCGAACTGGAGAAGGTACTGTCCTATCGTACATATGCCTGCAAGGACTAGCAGAAGTGCAAGGTCGCGGAGGCTCGGAAGCATATTCGCAGAAGCGCCCGGACCGGCCCCGGCATATGCTCCGAGAAAGAACGGGAGCGCGATTGTCAGGCATATGAATCCGCCGATCATCTCATACAGGACAAATGTCGATGACGGGTAGTCGTAGATTCCGGTCAACTTCTTCGTCGTCATGCTGAAGAAAGCGGCGAAAAGGGAGGAAAGGGCTCCGATGGCGATTCCGGCCCTGTACCGGGAATCGAAACTGTAGATCAGGAGGAGGCCCAGCAAGGTCAGTGCGCTGAAAACCAGTTCTTTCCAGTCGAATCTTTTCTTGTTGACAATGGGGTCGAGAATGGCGGTGTAGAAGCCTATGAGGGCGTAGCAGAGGACCCCTATGGACACGTTGGAGGCTCTGATGCTGGCATAGAAAAGCACCCAGTGGATGCCGAGGAAAATGCCTGCGCCGCCTATCCTGAGAGCCGCCCTGGAGGGGATCTTCTGCAGCCTCCCGCTGAATGCCAGGATCGGGATGAGGAGCACAGTCGTAATGAGGATCCTGTACCAGACGAGAGGGATTTCCTGAAGGGTGAGCAGGCGTCCGAAAAGTCCCGTCGCCCCTGCGAGGAGGACGGCGAGATGGAGTTTCAGAAGAGCCTGCCGTTTTTTCATAGGTGAGGGCGTTTTAATAAGTCTCAAGTCCCGTTACAACTGTCTTGAAGCCCGCCGCTGATGTCTTAAGAGTTATCTTTGAGGGACTTTGCCCGGCACGTAGAATGACCATTGCGGTGCCGTTCCAGAGCCGGCGGTGGTTCTGGACATTCAGTTCTTCAGAGTTGATGTCCCCATTGGTCACCGCGACTATCCGTGCGTCACCTTCCACATCGAACGTCAGTTCGTCCTGGGAGGAATACACTCGCCTGCCTTTGCTGTCCACCGCATATACTCTCAGGTGCTGCAAGTCCATCCCGTCGGCTTTCCAGTCATCATTGTCGGGGACGACAATCAATATCACTGCCTTCCCGGCCGTTTCAATCATATGTGTAGCAACGACTTTACCGTCTGTGCGGGCAATGGCTTCAACCTTGCCTCGCTGATATTTCACATCCTCCCATATGATCTGGTTCCGCTTCTTGGGATCATCCTTCGGATTCTTTTTGATGCCGAGGCTTTTCCCGTTGATCCTGAGCTCTACCTCGTCTGCGTTAGTGTAGGTGATTAGGGACATGCGGCTGCCGGGTTCGTAATTCCAGTGATCGCTCATCACGTCATTACCTGTCTGAACTCCATTCCACATCATGTCTCCCTTCTGGCCGATTACTCCTATGTGTACCACGGGCTCATCGGGCTTGAAGAAACTTTTCATGAAATATGCCTTGGGCTTAGGTTCCAGGGAGATGTCGAATACTCCCTGAGCCCATCCTTTCGCCGGCCACCCCTGGCTTTCACCGAGATAGTCGATGGCCCCCCAATATGCCAGGCCGATCACCTTGTCAAGGTTCATCTCGAAATAATTGGGACCCATCGCCGACACGCTGGCTTCGCTCTGATAGAATGTCATCCACGGGAATCGGCGCCCGTCCCCCGGGAAGTACATATATCGGTAGTTATAGGCTTGTATGTCAGTTATTTTGGCTAATTCACAAGGAAGGGAATCCGTCTCCCAACTGCGGTAACGCGGATGCATGGCTACGGTGACAAGCCGGGTGGAATCATACCTGTGGAGCAAGGTTTTCATCAGCTTGTACATTGTCACCCCGAAGTCGTTGAAAGGTTGGTCAGGATTCTGCTGAAGCTCGTTGCCAAGGCTCCAAAGCACTACCGACGGTGAGTTGCGGTCCCGCATGACCCATTCCGGAAGGTCGTATTGCCACAGCTGTTCAAACGGTGCCTTGCCTCCTGTGTGCTGCCGGGTCCACTTGTCATAGAGTTCGTCGACTACCAATATGCCGTATTTGTCGCACAGCTCTATGAATTCCCTGCTGTAAGGATTGTGGGATGTACGTATATGATTGATGCCGAATTCTTTCATCAGCTGGAGGCGCTTTTCTATCGCCCTGGGATAATTGGCTGCTCCGAGGGCTCCGAGGGTGTGGTGGTTGGCATATCCCTTCAGAAGGACCTTTTTCCCGTTGAGTTTCAACCCGTATCCGGGGCCGATCTCGACTGTACGTATGCCAAAGGTGCTGCTCACTTCATCAGCGACTGTACCATCTTCCCGCAGGAGTGTCACTATAGCAGTGTAGATGTTCGGGTGTTCCGTGTCCCACAACTGGGGCCTGGCGATCTCTATTTCGGGGAGGACGTTGGTCTGGATGCGCCCCGGCTCCTTGGGCATATGCCCGTCCTGTCCTTCGTAAACCATATTCCCGTCCGGGTCCGTCACTTTCACCTTCATGGTGATGTTCCGCGACTTGCTGTAATTGGCATATTCTGCCGAGATGTTTACGAACTTGTTTTCGCGGGTGGTGATGTATAGCGGATGCCTGGTGAAATACAGGTCCTTGGAGGTGGCGATGAGCTTGACGTCCCGGAACAGCCCTCCGCCGGTGTACCACCGTGAATTGCCCGGCTCTCTGGTGTCGGCCACGACGGACAACATGTTCTTACGTCCCCATATGATTTTGTCGGTGACGTCTATTTCGAAACCCACATATCCATAATCGGTTCCGCCGATTTTCTCCCCGTTGAAAAGCACTTCGCCGGTGTACATGATCCCCCCGAAGTCCAGAAGCAACCTCTTGTCCTTCAACTCTTCTCCCGGGATGAACTCATAACGGTAGTAACCTTTGCCCATCTCCTTGAATCCGCGGCTGGACAAACGGCTCTTTATGTTAGCCGCCACATCTGTGTTGTCTGCTTTTTCATCAGCGGCCGGAGCGACCCATGGCTGTTCAATCTGGAAGTCGTGAGGAAGGCTGATTTTCCGCCACGGCCCTTCGTCATTCAAGCGGAATTCCCAGCCGTGGGAGAGGCTCTTTTCCTGTCGTTCCTGAGCGCTTACGCTTGTTACCGATATAGCGGTTATCGATACGGTGGCAAGGAGCAAAAATAGTATTCTTTTCATATGACGATGAACATGTCGCCCGCTACGGCTTTTCTCCAAGGATCAGCAGACGGAGCAGCCGGGTCTTGCGAATCAGAAGGACCAGATTATAGCATATGGCCAGTTCGGCAATGGCCAGAAGAGGTGCAACCCAGTAGGAGTGAGGGATGGGCACATAGACCTGAAGGCGGTTGACCAGGATCTCCAGAAGGAAGGTCTGGAGGAAATATATCCCGAGGGTGGCGCCTCCGATGCGGCAAAGAGTCCCGGTCCAGCGCCAGCCGCGGATCGCCTCGTAAACTGGCTTTGAGAGAAGGAAGAAGGTCATCGACCCGGCCATTCCGAGGGCGAGGCGGTAGATTGTCAGGCCCAGGTTAGCCCAGTCGGGGGTACAGGCACTTCCATCAGTTCCGGCACTCCAGAATCGGGTCGGGTGCTCGTACACCGTCAGATGTCCGGACCAGAAGCACAGCAGAACCCCGAACAGGATTATGCTTACGGCCAGCCAGAGCCGGCGATGCCGCTCGATTTCTTCCATATGACCGCCACAGAGCATTCCGAGGCAGAACATCGGAAGCATGAAGTTTAAGTTGACTATTTCCGTCCCGGGAATCAGGATCACCAGGACCGTCGCGACGAGCGCGGCCACCCAGTCCTTCCTCATCCAGCGACAGATCGGATGCATCAGCAAATAGCAGAACAGCAGGCACTTAAGGAACCATACGCAGTTCATGAAACCGTTGAAAGACAGTTCGCAGAGATCGGCGATGGCTGTCACCCCGGCCGCAAGCATTATTGCGCATGCGATCGCATATGCAGTCAGAGACGGTACGCCGAGCTGGAGGAACTTCCTGCCGGCCATCTCCCCATATCCACGGCGAAGGGAGGACAGGAAAAAGAAGCCGGAGACGAACATGAACAGGGGCATATGATAGGTGTAGATGAATTCCCACACCGGATGGTCCCAGAAGAGTCCTCCGGAAAGTTGCTCTGTCGAATGCCCCACCAATACCGAAAATATCGCGAAGCATTTCAGCAAATCCATATGTTCAAGCCGAGGTTTCATAGGGCGTACTGAGTTTTGCAGGCCTACCGGGCCAGGATTTCTTTAAGCGGAACGGCCTGGAAGACAAGCTGTCCGGCGCTGCTCTCGAAGAGGATTCCGACGGTGTCCTCGTCAATCATTGACATGCAGCAGTAGCCCCAGCTGTCTCCTTCGTCCAGAAGGAGCTTGTGAGGCCATGTGTGCCCTTTGTCGAGGCTGGCCTTGATCGTCATCATGGTCCTGGTGCTGTTGTTGTCGCAGTTTGAGAACAGGAGGACGTCCTGCCCGAGGTTGTTTCCCTGGACCGACCCGCCGGTTATAAGGCGGCTGCCCTTTGCCGGGACGTTGATGAGGCTGGCCTGGCAGATCTGTTCCTTAAGGCTGTGGGACGACGGATGCTCTGTCCAGGTCGTGCCGAGGTCGGAAGTTGTGAACACCACCCTTCCGGGGTTGTTTTTATTGTGATTCCTGGAATTGAGCATCAGGAGTCCAGGCTCTATTTCAGCCACCTGGTCTTCTGTAAGGATGTCTCCGCAGGTGTTTTCAGAAAGCTTCCAGGTCGCGCCGTGGTCCTTGCTGTAGAGGAGGGAATTCCCTGCGAATGACCTGTCGGCCTTGAGGTGCTGGAACGGGAACACCAGGGTGCCGTCCGACATTGTGATTCCCCTTCCGGGTCCCTGGAATGGCCTGACCATCCCGGGCTTCATCGACCCGAAAAGGCTGACTGGAGCCGACCACGTCTTTCCGTCATCTTTGCTGCAAGCCATCAGTGGCTGGCTGAAATCTACGGGAAACTCTTTTCCGTCAGCGACATATGACCAACCCTGTCCGGCGCCGTGAGACCATAGGCCCATAACGAAAAGCCATCCGGTCTCCTGGTCCAGGAGTATGCATGGATCGCCTACTCCGTTCTGGGCTTCGGGGAGTCCTCCGTCAAGGCCCTTGTCCAAAGCGACTATGTTCTTGCTCCATGTCCGGCCTCCGTCAGTAGAGCGGCTTACTCCTACGTCTATGTCGTCGTTGAGGTCATTGGGATTATTCCTGCGCAGGTCGAATACTGCCACCAATGTTCCCTTCTTGGTTGTTACCAGTCCGGGGATTCGGTAGGTGGCGATCCCTTCCTGTCCGGCATTGCGGACCAGGACTCCGAGGCGCTTGGTGGTCGTTCCTGTCTGATTGATTTCCAGCTGCTTCCCGTTGACGGAGACTCCTTTGACCCCGGCCTGGAAAGTCTGCGTTAGATCCAGCGAGCCGCCTATCTCCATACTGACATAGCAGTAATTCTTTCCCTGCACCAGCGGCACGGGAGCCTGCAGGCGCACCTTCACTACCCCGCCTTCGGCCTTCCGGGGCCTCACCGACTGCTTTTCGATTACATATGCCGGATCACACCATATGCGCTGGCCTCCCGAAACGTTCTGCAAGGCCTTGCGCATGGCATTGGAGGTCGTCATCGTGTTCTGGAAGGACTTCCGGAACACGCAGCTCATGGTGCCCGAGTACACCAGGCGGACGCTTTTGACGCGCGAAGCGGGGATGCCGCTGAATTCGAAATCCACATAGTCCAGGGTGTCTCCGCCGGCGGACTCGATTTCCAGTTCAGTGATGACATTATAAGGCTGGTCAACTATCACGGGAACTACAGGATTGTAGGCCTGGACCGCGCCTATGATCAGGGGTAACAGGTAAGACAGTAACATATTCTATTAGCTTCTATCACAAATATAATATTTTTTACCTCCACTTGCTTAATACGATATAATAACTACATTTGTATCCGGACATATACTTTTCTGAAACACTCAAAACGCATTGTAATGAAAAGAATTGCAATCTCATTCGCGCTGTGCCTGGCCGGCATATGCGCTGCAGCTCAGCATCAAGGTGACAAGTATATTGGCATCGGAGTGGCCGTAGATATTCAGAATATGAAATCTAAGGATTCATCTCCATATGCAAAGACCTATACGGAGCCCGCGACAACCACGTTTGCTTTCCAAGGGGAAATCGGATATTTTTTCGCTGATTATTTCAAATTGGCATTAGGAGTCGGGCTTCCATATCTTTCAACCCCGACTGCCAAGACTGCTGACGGCAAGTGGTTGCACAACAAAACAATTGGTGTGCAGTTCAATCCCAGTATTTCAAGATATGCGAGGATTACAGATGACTTTTATTATGCTCCAGAGATCGGCGGTGCACTCGAATTCGGGAAAGTCAGGCAGGACCAGCCCTCAGGCGAAAAAGAGAGCAGGGGCTATTACGGATGGACTCTTTACTTCCAGTTCCTGTCATTCGAGTACAGGATCAACAGCACTGTTGCGCTCGGGATTGGTGTAGGTTCTTTAAGCCATTCATATGCTAGGGTCAAAGAGAAGGAAGGTGATTCGTTCTCCCAGACCTCCCAGACAGGTTTCAAATTCAACGAGGGATCACTCGCACTGCGGTTCTATTTCTAATCCGGAAGCTGGTCCAGGTCTCCCTAAAACATGGGGACCGGGCACGGAAGGGGCCTGGAAGCGTAGCCGGTCCGACGGAAAAATGGAGACTGAACGCAGAAACGCCCTGGAAGCGTAGCCGGTCCGACGGAAAAATGGAGACCGGACGCAGAAAGGCCTGAAGAACCGAAACGGCCCGAAGATAAAAAACGACCGGAAGTCGTTTGACTTCCGGTCTTCTGTCAGTAGCGGGAGTGGGGCATGATCCCACGACCTCCGGATTATGAATCCGACGCTCTAACCAGCTGAGCTACCCCGCCGTGAGTACCGTTAGGATTCCGCTCACTTCGTTCGCGCTATCCTTCCCGCCTGCGGCGGGCGGTACAATCTTTACAACCCCGTCGGCGTCCCGCCGACTCTGTTTTTTATGCCGAAGAGCTTTTGAAAGCAAGCTTTCAACGCCTTCGGCCTAAAAAACCAGGCGCCATGCGCCTGGGTTGTAAAGTAGTTGAGATAGAAGGATTCGAACCCTCACTGACAGAGCCAGAATCTGTAGTGCTACCATTACACCATATCTCAGAATGGGACTGCAAATTTACAACAGTTTGGCAAATCCGCAAAATTATTTTCAAAAAATCTGATCTTGCCTACTTTACCACAGTCGCAGTGGCCCAGACTGCACATCCTTCACCGCGGCCGACGAAGCCCAGATGCTCTGTCGTGGTAGCCTTGACCGACACCCTGTCCGGATCGACCTTGAGGATCGGAGCCAGGACAGTGCGCATCTGCCCGATATATTTCCCGATTTTCGGAGCCTGGAGGGCGATGGTTATATCCACATTGCCCACCGACCAGCCCTGCTCAGCCACCATATCCACCACCTTGGCCAGCAGCAATTTGGAATCGGCACCCTTCCATTCGTCCGATGTGTCCGGGAAGAAATGCCCGATGTCACCCAGCGCAAGGCTCCCCAGAAGGGCATCGCAAAGTGCATGGATCGCCACATCTCCGTCAGAATGAGCGATGAATCCGATGGGAGCATCAATCAGCACCCCGCCGAGCCACATCGGCAGCCCCGCCGCCGTTGCATGCACGTCATATCCGTTTCCTATCCTTATATCTGTCATATGCATATACTGTCATTTCACCAAAGATAAAGAAATTTAATTAAATTTGTAAAACCCGGGGACGGTCCGCGGGCACAAGAAACGAGACACTTTAATAGTAACTGATAAACAATTATATACCATGGCCCTTTTCAATTTCGGAGACCAGGAACACAGGGTGTTCAACTACAGACCTATCTACTACGACGAGGAGAAGGAAGAACGCCGGAAGAAGTTCGGCGCGGTGGACGGAAGCCTCGATAAAGACACGGAAGAAGGGAAATATGTACCCGGATCATATATCCGGGGCGCATTCAAGGACGGGAATTACCAGCGCCTGCGCAAGTCGTCGAAGGTCTCTGGCATCATCGGCCTCATAGGAGCAATCCTGGTCTGCGTCATCCTCTACTACATCGCGAAATTCTACTCCCTGCTCTAGACTGCGGAAGAAACACCGGACATAACATGGAACTGAAAATCCTCCCAGGAAACATATCCAATATGATTGCGGCGGGAGAGGTCGTGCTCAGGCCTTCCTCCGTCGTGAAGGAACTGGTAGAGAACGCAGTAGATGCGGGTGCTACCGACATCAAGGTCATCATCACGGATTCGGGACGCACTCTGATCCAGGTCATCGACAACGGATGCGGGATGTCTCCCGACGATGCGGTGCTCTGCTTTGAAAGGCATGCGACCAGCAAGATCTCCAGCGCCGACGACCTTCAGGACATCATGACCTTCGGTTTCCGCGGAGAAGCCCTGCCTTCGATAGCCGCAGTGGCCGACGTCACCCTGCGTACCCGCCGCGAAGAAGACGAAGTCGGCTGCGAAGTCGAATTCGCCGACTCCAGACAGCTCTCAGCCAAGCAGGTATCAACCCCTAAAGGCAGCAACTTCGCTGTCCGCGACCTGTTCTACAACACCCCCGCCAGACGTAAATTCCTCAAAAGCGACAACGTTGAATTCAGGCATATAATCGAGGAGTTCACCCGCATCGCGCTGACCCGCCCGGACATAGGCTTCAGCCTGACACACAACAATCGCGACATATATGTCCTCCGCCCAGCCAAATCCCTGAAATTCAGGATACTGGACCTTCTCGGCAGCAACGTCGCAGGCGACCTGGTTGACGTCTCCGCAGAGACTTCATATGTAAAGATCGAAGGCTTCGCGGGCCGCCCGGACACCGCAAAAAAGACCCTCGGCAACCAGTTCTTCTTCGTCAACGGCCGCTACATCCGCAGCCCGTATCTGCACAAGGCCGTGATGAAGGCATATGAACAACTTATCCCCGAAGGAGTTACGCCCTCATATTTCCTTTACCTGACAATCGACCCGCACTGCATAGACGTCAACATAAGTCCGACCAAGAACGAGATCAAATTCGAAGACGAAAGCGTCATCTTCCAGACAGTCTTCGCCTCAGTGCGCCAGGTCCTCGGGAAGAACTCCTTCGCAGGAGACATCGATTTCGACCGCGAAGGCGCACCTGAAATGCCTGTCCTGGGGAAGAACTTCTCCGAGTTCCGGCAGGGTCTGGCCCCTCAGACAGATTTCGACCCGAATTACAATCCATTCGACCGTCCGCGCGACACCCAGGGGGCCTTCGACTTCTCCGACTACTCCGGAGCCTCAGCCAGTCCTGCAAGCCACGGTGGACCGTTCGGAACGGGTGCCCAAGGCGGGGCATTCGGCTCCCAGGGAGGCTACTCGAAGTACGTCGATAAACGTGAGGACTATGGGAAACTCTTCGAACAGAAGACGTTGCCCTCCACGCAGATCCTCATCCTACAGGGACGCTACATCATGGCTCCGGCAAAATCTGGAGTGATGATCCTCAACGTCCAGAGGGCCAGGGAAAGGATCTTCTACGACCGGTTCCTCGAAGCAGTATCCAAGAACGGGCACGTCTCCCAGGTCTCCCTATTCCCCGTACAGGTCCAGGTCGGAGCAGCCAACAGGACCATCTTCGACGACAACGAGGAACTCCTCAAATCCCTTGGCTTCGACATAAGTGCCTTCGGAAATGATACTGTAGTGGTAAACGGAGTCCCTGAAGGTTTCTCCTCCGAAGAGAGCAAGGTCCAGGCAATGCTTGCAGACATCCTGATAGCCCTGACAGACTCCCAGAACTCCCTTCCGGACATGCTGGCTGCGGCAACGGCCCAGAAAATGGCAGCAGTAGGCGCAAAATGCGGCTCCGTCCTCACCTCACCCATAGAGGCACAGAACCTCATTGACGCAGTATTCGCCTCCTCCAATCCCGAATTCACCCCTTCAGGAAAGCGCATCACGGCAATCGCTTCCTTCGACCAGATTGACAAATTGTTCTGAAGCATATGTCCTACTACGAATACAACGGATATGAACGGCCGAACTTCTGGAACTCGCTTCCGGTAGTGACCCGCAACATCATAGCAATCAATGTACTGATGTTCATCGCGACCCTGGTCAACCAGAATTTCATGATCGGGAACTTCGCAATGTTCTACCCCGCATCACCCTATTTCCGCATATGGCAGCCGCTTACGCATATGTTCATGCATGGGGGCTTCTGGCACATATTCTTCAATATGTACACTTTCTTCTTCTTCGGCACCATGCTGGAGAGGACGCTGGGTTCCAAGAAGTTCCTGTGGTTCTATTTCATCACCGGGTTCGGCGCGGTTGCATTGCATATGCTGGTCCAGTGGCTGCAGGTGCGCGCCGGGGTGAATGTCGCGGCTATCTACCAGACTCCCGTCCTGGGCGCGTCCGGCGCCGTATATGGAGTGCTGATCGGATATGCGATGCTCTTCCCGAATGACAGGATGACCCTCCTCTTCCCGCCGGTCACCCTAAAGGCCAAATGGATGATGCTCATCTTCGCAGGCATCGAGCTCGTGACCGGAGCCGTAGGTACCGCAGATGGTGTGGCGCATTTCGCCCATCTCGGAGGAATGCTCTTCGGTGCGATTTTGATCATATGGTGGAGGAAGACCGGCCGGCTGTCCCGATGGTAGGAGACGGATCCTCGACAAATTGTTGAAGCGAAAAAAGATATAAAAAGGCTAAGAATGGTAAAAAAACGGCACGGCCTGCTGTTGGGAATCGTTTCCACTGCGCTTATGCTTCTCTGCGGAGGGGCATTATGGCTGAGCTGTTTTTCCATGTTCATCGATCCGGCCAAAGCCTGGGGCCTGACCCTGTTCGGGCTGCTCTTCCTGCTGCTGGCCTTTCTGAATGTGCTGATGCTGATCTGGGCTATCGCCCTCAAATCTCGGTCGGTCATAATTCCGATCCTGGCATTGATCCCTGCCCTGCTGATCTCGGGACGCTACATCCAGTTCAAAGGGGCCGAAGAACTGACGGGCAAGGGGGAAAACGATGTCAAGGTGCTGACCTGGAATATCGGAAAGTTCTCAGCAGCAAAGAAATCCGCAGGAGTGGAGAACTGGAGGGTTTGCGCTGACTCAGTCTTCTCCGCACTCCGCTCCATGTCCCCGGACATCATATGCCTTCAGGAGTTCTACCTGGACAAGGCGTCCCGGATCAACGATTTCCTTGAAGGGAAATTCCCGGGATGGGAGCAGGCTTCCTACACTTATACGAACACCTCGGGGTGCTATGGCTGCGTGATCCTGAGCCGCTTCCCTATCCTCGGGAAGGGTAAATTCGACTTCGAGCACAGTTCAAACCTCGCCATATATGCCGACATACAGACTCCGGCGCAGAGGCTGAGGGTGTACAATTGCCATTTCGAGAGTTACAGCATATCTCCGGAGCGCCTGATGGCGTCGCTCGACAGCAGCCTCGTCAGGGAGACCGAAACCAAACTGAAGCACTCAATATTGATGCGTCCTTCTCAGGCGCGTATCATCGAAAAAGACATCGATACGAGTCCATATGACGTGCTGGTTACCGGCGATTTCAATGACAATCCGGTGTCATTTACCTACAGGATGCTCGCCCGCGGAAGGAAGGATGCTTTCGTGGAGGCAGGCCGGGGACTGGGCCAGACATATGCCAAGATGGGGCCTTTCCTGCGGATAGACTATGTACTCTTCCCGAAAGACTGGGAGGCGCTTGACTATGCCTGTCCGAAACTGAAATTTTCCGACCATTATCCCGTGGCGACGACTCTATCACCACCAAAGAAGTAATTGAAAATAAGACATATGACTACAGAAGAAATCATTCAGAAGGCTGTTGCCGCGATGAGGGAAGGAGGAGTGATCCTGTACCCGACCGACACTATCTGGGGCCTTGGCTGCGATGCCACGAACCCGGAGGCGGTGCAGCGGATATTCGACATAAAGCAGAGGCCGGATTCTAAATCGCTGGTGCTGCTGGCCTCGGACCTGGACATGGTTGCAAGGTATATCAAGAAGATTCCCAATATAGCGATAGACCTGGTTGAGGTGAATGACAAGCCCATGACCCTGATCTATCCTGGAGCCATATGCGGGGAGAAGCCTGCAGAAGGGGAAAAGGCCGCAATGGACAAACATCTCCTGGCATGGAATACTGTCGCCGAGGACGGTTCGGTAGGTATCAGGATCCCCATGATGGACTTCTGCGTTGCCCTGTGCCGGAAGCTCGGCAGGCCGATAGTGTCTACCTCGGCCAACATCTCTGGAGAGCCATCGCCGAAGGTTTTCACGGACATCCCGCAGGAGATAGTATCTGCCGCGGACTTTGTGGTTCCACGCTATCTGGAGAAGGGTTCGACGCGGCTCGCCTCCCAGATCATAAAAGTCGGACTGCACGACGAAGTCGAAGTCATAAGACCGTAAGCGATGGAGATTTTCTACGCATATGACGTCGGTGCGGGAATGGCCAGGCTCTCTGCTGAAGAGTCGGCACATTGCTGCAGGGTGCTGCGCAGGCGGACCGGAGATGTCATACAGGTGATAGACGGGAAGGGTACGATGTACGATTGCCGCCTTGTCGATGACAATCCCAGAGGCGCCGAGGCGGAGATCCTTGAAAGGCATCAGGGCTGGGGCTCACATAGTTACAGTCTCACCATGGCGGTCTGTCCGACAAAGAACATCGACCGTTTCGAGTGGTTCGTAGAAAAAGCCGTGGAACTTGGAGTGGACTGCATCCAGCCTGTCTTCGGAGAACGTTCGGAGCGCAAGGTCCTCAGGACCGACAGGATCCGCGGAATTGCACTTTCAGCGGCCAAACAGTCTCTCAAATCCACTGTTCCTCCGGTCTGCGAGCCGGTATCTGTAATGGAGTTCATATCTTCCATGAAAGACAGCGACTCCCTGAAACTCATTGCATATTGCTTTGAGGGGGAAAAGGAGAGGATCAGCATTGCAGAGGCCTTGTCTGCCTACAAGGGGGACTCCGTTGCAGTCATGATAGGCCCGGAAGGAGATTTTTCACCTGATGAGGCCGCTGCGGCCATCGAGGCTGGATTCATCCCCGTGCATCTCGGGGCATCCAGGCTCCGTACCGAGACTGCTGCCGTGACCGCTGTTTCCGCCGTTTACTTCAACTATATGTAAATCATATGTTCATAGGCCTGATCTCCGACACACACAAGGTCTTTGCCGACGACGTCCGGGAATTCCTGAAGGACGTCGATGTCATATGGCATGCCGGGGATTTCGGGGACCTGGCGACGGCTCAGGCTATCCGGGCTTTCAAGCCGCTGATCGGGGTTTTCGGGAATTGCGACGGGCAGGATGTAAGGAAGGAATTTCCTGTGTTCCAGCACTTTGATTGCGAAGGAATCAAGGTGGTTATGACCCATATAGGCCTGCGCCGCGGGACCTATTGGGCTTACAACCCGCACAAGCTGCTGTATGAGGCCTCGGCGGAAAGCCTGATACAAAGATACTCCCCCGGCATATTCGTATGCGGACACACCCACATCCCCCAGGTCCTTCAGGACAGGGCTCATCATATGCTTTTCATGAATCCGGGTGCGTGCGGGTACGAAGGATCGCGCGATGTGCCTCGTATGGCACTTCGCTTCCACATTGATTCGGGGACCGTTTCCGGCCTCGAGAAAATCGAATTGAGGAGGTAATTACCGGGAGAGATTCCCCCGGAGGAGCTCGGTGAATGCCGGGAAGAATTCCCGACGTCCGTAGCGGAAGGAGAACGGAATCCGCTTCAGGAAACGCCTGGCGGTGTCCATTTTACGGCGAATGGGCGAGGATGTGAGCGCGTCGCCGCGGCCTTCGGAGAAGTGGCCGAAGTTCCCGCCCGAGAAGATGATATCGAAGAGCTCTTCGTCCGGAAGGAGCTCATTTTCAGCATATGGCAGGACAGCAGTGTTTACTCCGAGACGATAATGAAGGAATCCGCACAGGAGGCGGTTCCATTTCGTGAGGCCTGCTTTTTTGTAGTAGGCCCGGAGCTTGGATTTGTCGTATTCTCCGTCAAGCGATTCATATGCCTTGGCAATGTCGCAGACTTGTCTGAGGCCGATTCCGGAGAACATGCAGTGCTTGAGGATATGCGCTGAGAGCATCATGAGAGCGGCGCTGCGCGTGCCTATGCGTGGCAGGTCTGATACCGGAGTGTGAAGGTCGTAATAGGCTCGATGCTGGTCAATGTCTATTCCGCCGTAGCGGTATGAAATGCTGCCGTCGGGGGACGTCCGGATTTGCGTTCCATCGGATGTCATGAGTTCCGTGGCCTTGTCGAATTCCTCTCCCTGGAAGTAGAGGTCGATGTCTCCGGACTCTCGCAGCAGCGGCTGGGGATAGAATGCTGCTACAACAGGCCCTTTCATCACGAGTGGATGCAGGCCTTTTGAGGTAAAAAATGCACAGAGTTCCTTGGCGATGGAGACGACCTTGGCTGACCTTGCCTTGATGGACTTGACCCGGTTGATTAGGGTGAAGAGAATGTCTTCGGGGACATTTGCGTCTTCCGGAAGGGAAGATACGGCGCTGTAGATGAGGCCGGTGACCGTCTGGGTCTTGGCAAGCTGAAGGATGGCTTGCCAGTCCTCCTCGCCAAGCGGCCCGAAACTTTCAGGAGCAGGGCCGCCAAGTCCGGATACGACAAGGGACAGGAAACTGTCTGTCAGCTGATTATCAATCTTTGTTGTTGCCACAGGTCGATAAGGTTTCGGGCCTGGTCCAGACTATATGATTATTTCTTCCGCTTCCGGAAGATGCGCTTGTACCATGGGCACCTGTGATAACGGCGGGGAGTCGAGGGCTTGGTGTTGGTGATTATCTCATAGATCTGGTCCCAGTCCGGGAGGCCGCCCAGGTTCTTGTCGTCGATATAGACGTCTGCCACGACTTTGCCGGAGAGTTTCGAGCGGTCGGCGAACAGCGCCCCTGCCGGCTCATTGCCGTTTACGGCGAAGAACTCCAGTCCCCGGTTCTTGCAGAACTTGAGCGCATCTTCGAGAAGTCTGCCGTCACGAGACGTAAAGAGAATCAGCCTGTGTCCTTCGAACTGCAGGCGCTTAAGTGTCTCGATGGCAAAAGGTTTCTCTTTCCCGATAGCCGGGTACTTGTGTTCTACGATCGTCCCGTCAAAATCAACAGCAATGGTCATGATTCAGTGATTATGTTGTGTCTGCAAAGTTATTAATAACTAGTGTAGAAAGCAAAAAAGGAGTAAGGAAGGGTTAATCTTTTCTTTTCCAAAGAGAGAATGAATCGTGCTGAGGAATATGGCATATGCAGACGTACTCCGATTCCAAGACCGGGTCGATTAGCATCTCGCCCTCGCTTGTCCGTAATATCCATTTGGCTTTGCAACTGGAGTACTCCTGAATAATGTCCTCTTTCAGTTTCTGGCTTTTTATTGACTGAGTCTCGGGGAATGAGAAATTGTGATATATGGGCTTCACACCCAATTCGAGGTATAAGGCCGGGATTCCGCTATATATGGCAAAACTATCCATCTCTTCGGCTGGAACAGTCTCAACAATGGCTTCCTTAAGTGCCACACCTCTAGAAAGCCAGCTCAAATTTGCAAGATATGGCCGATTATTTCTATCTAACAAGATTGGTTTCCTTCACAAGATATACCGGCCTGTTCTTGGTTTCGATGAATATCCGGCCGAGGTACTCGCCTATGATGCCAAGCGAAAGGAGTTGGACTCCTCCAAGGAACAGGATGACCGTAATGAGAGTCGGGAAGCCTTGAACAGGATCTCCAAAGAATAGTGCCTTGAACAAGAAGATAAACATCAGGATGAAAGAGAGCACTGACACCACTACGCCGATCACAGTCGAAATTTTGAGAGGTGCTGTAGTGAAGGATGTAAAACCCTCCATCGCGAGTGAGATCAATTTTCCATATGAGAACGTGGATTCTCCCGCGACTCTTTCGGCCGGTTCGAACAAAATTTCCTTCTTCTTGAATCCGATCCAGCAGTACATGCCTTTGGTGTACCTTTCCGACTCGCGCAATTGCTTCAAAGCATCGATGCATTTGCGGTCCAATAACCTGAAATCTCCGACATTCTGAAGGATGTCAACACGGGTCGTTTTCTGAAGAAGTTGATAGTACCAGTTTGAAAGTTTTTTCCTGAGCCAGGAATCAGTATTTCTGTCTTTGCGTTTGGCGTAAACATCCTGATAACCTTCCTCCCAATACTTCAGCATTTCAGGAATAAGCTGTGGAGGATGCTGAAGGTCAGCATCCATTATTATCATGCAGTCGCCCAGGGCATAATCAAAGCCTGCAAGCATAGCATTCTCCTTTCCGAAGTTCCGGGAGAGAGAGACATATGCATATCGGGAGTCTCCTGCTGCCAGACCTTTCAGGACTGGGAGCGTATTATCCTTGCTGCCGTCATCAACGAATAGGATCTGCCACTGATAATGACTGTTCTCCTCCATCAGTTTCTGCAAAGCATCGTGAAGGAAAGGGAGGGACTTTTCTTCGTTGTAGCAGGGGATAAGGATTGTTACCGATTTCATTATCAAAAGAAACGTTTTTTTTAGATCAAACAGACAAAGGTCAATCAACCGAAATGCAAGATTGTCATTCGATTTAGATTGTTATCACTCGTCTTTAATACTTATTTACCCTATTTAACTAGTCGCCTCTCGATGTTATATCTGGGTCGTTGTTTAACTTCAAGATACATTTTCCCGATATACTCTCCGACAACCCCAAGACCTATCATAATACATCCACCAATAAACCACATTGAAAGCATTAATGATGACCATCCTGCTACGGCTTTCCCCGAAATCATGGTGATTATAATATGAAAAAACATAATAATCGCTATAATCACAAATGCCACGCCCAAGACAAGCAGGAAGCGAATCGGTTTTGTACTGAAAGAAGTTATTCCATCTATGGCAAGGTTAAACATCTTGCTGATAGAATATTTACTCGATCCTGCTTTTCTCGGCCTTAAATCCTCGTAAACAACATCATGCTTGTAACCCATCAGAGGGATAATTCCTCTAAGGAAAAGATTCCTTTCTGGATATAAACTCAACTGCTCTAATGCCCTTTTGCTCAAAAGACGGAAATCAGCGTGATTATATACCGACTTCACACCAAGGCAATGCATTAAGTTATAAAATAACTTTGCTGTAATGCGTTTGAAAAGAGAATCTGTTTTCCTGTCATTCTTTACGCCATAAACAATATCACTACCTCGCCTGAACTTATCCACCATTTCAGGAATCTTAGTAATATCATCTTGAATGTCGGCATCAAGTGTAATGACAATGTCTGCATATTCTTTAGCAGTCTCCATACCAGCCATAATTGCATTCTGATGTCCAACGTTTCCTGCTAGATTTACCCCGCAAACATATGGATTGATATCATGGTACTGCTGGATAATGCTCCACGTCTGGTCTTTAGACCCATCGTTTACGAAGAGCATTCGGCTGCTATCTGAAATAATGGAATCTGCTACCATTTTATTCAGCAGTTCTGTGAGCTCTACGATAGAGTCAGCCAAGACTTCCTCCTCGTTATAGCAAGGCAGGACTAAAAACAAGATTGGTTCATTCATTTTAGCTTTGTTTTTTAAAAGCAAAAAAGCGTTGTCCTAAATAATTCAGTCCGACGAAAAAGACCATGCCGACGAGCATGGCGACATTCTCCTGAATGCTTTGGCTGTATCCTTCCAGGAACCAGCGTGCAAGAGGCTTAGCAACCCCATATGCCAGCAGTTAACAAATCAGGATATTAACCGTAAAACGGAAGACGGACCTCCAGTCCGTCTTCCCGTATCTGAAAGTAAAACTTTTGTTGAGGAAGTAACTGAGTATGCTTCCGAAGAAATAGTTCGATGCAGAAGAAATCCAGTAGCTCAAGTGGAACACATTGTAGAAGACGAACATTATGGCCGTCCCGAACAACGTATTGATGATGCCTACGATGACAAAACGGACAGCCGTTCCATCAACCTTCTTCAGCAAGTCGCTAATTGGCATCCGCTACTCTTTCTCGCCGTAACCGTAGCCGTAACCGTAACCATAGCCATAGCCATAGCCGTAGCCATAACCATATGCTCCGTATCCCGCAAGGCCATGGACGATTTCGGATCCGTTGAGAACGATACACAGGTTGGAGAGGTGACTGCTAGTCTTGTACTCTTCAATTTCCGGAAGAAGTCGCCTGTCAATCTGGCCACTGCGGACTATCAACATATTGATGTCCGTAACTCGGTCAATGATAACCGGATCCGCAACGACATTGACCGGAACACCGTCAAGGATAACAAAATCATAGGTCTTCTTAAGTTCGGCAATCAGTTCATCAAAACGACTGCGGTTAAGAAGTTCCGTCGGGTTCGGCGGTGTGTGACCGGCCGGAATAAAATCGACCCCCTCAATGACATTCTCATGAAGGATATCAGCTACTTTGACTTCGTCATCATACAAGAAAATGGAAAGTCCCTTTGTCTTATGGCGAAGATCGAAGTAATTGGACAAGGTGCGTTTACGCAGGTCCAAGTCGAGCAGGACAACTTTCTTCTGTGCGTCAGCAAGACATGCTGCCATGTTCAACGTAGTGAACGATTTTCCTGCTCCAACAGCGACCGAAGTGGTTGCAATGACCAGATGTTCAGCACCTTCCGGTTTGATGAAATCCAGGTTGGTACACATCATTCGCATTGCCTCAGTAAAGATTCCCTTGGAATTCTTGTCATAAACCAGATTCTGCTCCAGTTTGGATTTCTTTCTTCTGCCTTTGATTTTCTTGAGAGGAATTTCGGCGAGGAATGGAACGGAAATACTATCTTCGATTTCCTTGCGCGTATGAACCTTGGTGTTAAGGAAAAGTTTCATCATCAAGATGACGGCAGGAAGAAGCAAGCCTGCGAGGATAGCCAATATCATCATCTTCTGTTTGCTCGGGTAAATCGGGATGGAAGAACCGACTGCCGTATCGATCATTCGCGCATTATCCTCAACCATGGCCTGTGAAAGGGCATTTTCCTCGCGTTTGTTCAGCAGATACATGAACAGGTCTTCCTTGATTTGCTGGCGGCGCTGGATAGAAACGACTTCCATTTCTTTTGCCGGCATAGCAGAGAACTGCTGAAGAGACTGCTGCTCGTGTTTTTGCAAGTCCTTCTTGTTCATCTGAAGGCTGACCATCAGGTTGTCGATTATTCCGACGATATTCTGCCGGAGAGTATGCATCGATGATTCAACCTGTTTAACTGCAGGGCTGGTTTCACTACTTGCCTCAACGAGTTTGGCACGCCGTAGGACCAGATTGTTATATTCAGCAATAGCCTTGTCCACATTTGGATCATTCAATCCGGTATTGACGGGAATCATTTCTCCATAACTCCCCACATTCTGAACGTAATCCTTTATGTATTGCGCGACAGAAACCCTAGTGTCTAACTGAATGATAGCCGCCTGATCCTGATTACTTTGGTTAAGATAATTGTTGGCAGCTGATCCAAAATCAACAACACGAGCGGAACGTTTGTAACTGGCCAGTGTGCTCTCTACCGCACCGAGTTCCGCCTCGATGATGTCGATTCGTTTGTTGATAAACTCAGCCGTATTCTGCGCTAAGAGTTCCTTTTCACGTACTGCCGCCAAGTTATATTGCTCAACCAAAGTAGTCAGAATATCCTTGGCACGTTGGAGAGAGAAATCTTGCTCCGAAATCGCTAATACAGCATTATCCCTTTCAATTTGGGTCACTCTCAAGCGGGAAACATAGGCAGCCGCAGCAGATGCAGCCGGAATTTTGCTAATATTGACACTCTTCCCAAAATAGCTGTTATAGTAACCTGTTGGCTGGAATATGACAGATGCGGTTCCTAGTGCAACAGTGTCACCCGGATGGACAGAGCGCGTCTTTTCTCCTGGGATATCCAGAAGAAGAGTCTGTTCATCTTTTGGGGTCACTTTGATAGATGCGCTTTCCAAGGCATTCTGCTCACGGGAGAAAAGCAAACGAACCGGTGTCCGGTTATATAACTCAATATCCCTAAGCTTGATATGCTCGATGTAGCTGACATCTAGGTCCAGCGCCTTGACGACTTCTGTCATCAAAGATTTAGAGCGGAAGGTCATCATCTCATTTGAGAGATTGACCCTGTTGATCAGGTTACTGTATTGCCCTAGGTTAGTGGTCGTCGGGGTATTGGACTGCGACTTTATAATGACGGTCGCATCACTGCGGTAGGTAAACGGTGTCTTGGAATACTTGTAGTAGGCGTATCCGACAGCAAGGCCGACACACAGGACGAACCAGTACCAATACCGAAGCAAATAGAGAAGCAGGTCAACAATATTGACCGGCGTTCCGGTTGAGGAAGTCTTTTTCGTCGCCATGGTTTAACGGGCTAGCCAGTAAGTCATGTAGAAGATAGATGTCGCAAACGAGAAGACAGAGCCCATGAAATCCCGTATTGTGCTTCCGGTCTGGGAGAACCTGAGTCCTTTGGGCTTGACATAAATGATGTCATTCTGTTGGAGGTAGTAAACCGGAGAGTCGAAAAGGTCCTTGGACTGGAGATTGACCTGGTAAGCGCGACGGATACCATCCTGGGTGCGTATGACCATCAAGTCATTGATCTTCCCAGATTCACGCGGAATATTCATCTGGGCTACAGCCTGGACAAGATTCATGCTCTCTCCGTCTGCTGTGAGGATAGAATTGACTTCACCTATGACAGAAACCTTGAAATTTTCTAGTTTTGCCATGACAATCGGTTCCTTGATGTAACCCATTGATGAGATCTTTGCCGCAATTTCATCTTTGAGCTCATTAATCGTTTTCCCCTCTACAGGAACAACACCAAGTACCGGAAAGTCAATCTCTCCCCTGTTATCGACGGTATAAGTTGTCAAGAGTTCTCCCCCGCCCGTGCCGGTCCATGAGTTAAAAGGAGCAGCAAGTTCCGGATCGGAACTCATCACCTTGATGTTGATTACATCCTCAGACTGGAGTTTGAGCTCGGGTGCTTTGCTGGCCTGGTAGTCGACATCATATTTCATATCACGCAGGTATCCCAAGGTACCTGGAGTCGCACAGGAAGCCAGCAAAACAGCGGCAATCACATATGCGATAATTCTACTGTAAGTTTTCATATACCGTTAGAATTTTTTTAATCATAGTCTCGAACGAAAACAGGGTTTTATACCTATTTAACGATCCGGACGCAAAATTAACATATTTTTCGTCATCTTCACAGATTCTGACTATTGCATCGGCCAAAGATTCAGGATTTTCGACTGGAACATTCAACCCGGAGACCCCGTCTTCATTCACCCACGACACCCCTGATTCGGGGATCCTGGTGGCCACAACGGGCTTCCCGCATGACATCGCCTCAATCTGCACAATCCCGAAGGCCTCAGTCTTCATTACAGAACTCAGGACAAAAATTTTTGCTGCTCCATAAAGGGCGGCATGCTCTTCATCTGGCACAAACCCTAGAAGCTTTACCTTATCCTGAAGGCCTTGGATCTCGATTTCTTTCTGAAGGCTTTCCTTAAGCGGTCCGGTGCCTCCAATCAAAACCATATAATCATCCGGAAGGAACTGCGCAGCCTGGATGAGATAAGTGTAACCTTTATAGGGAACCAGCCTCCCGAGGGAATAGACTATCTTCTTCCCGGGATACCGTGCCTGGATCTCTTCCGCTTTAGCTTGATTGAAAACTATAGGATCAATACCAATAGGGACATATGTCGCCTTATCCTGGACATTTTTAAGAGCCGGGGACTGGGCGACATATACAGGTGTTGTGCCGACTATCATGTCGGCACGGCGTATCAACCAGTCCTGAAGCGGCTTATATGCAGCCATTATGACTTTTCGCTTGAGGATATCGCTATGCCAATGAAGGACGACGCGGCCCTTGTACCCGCTCAGGCGTAGAGCCAGGCATGCCATAGGATCGGGATGATGGATATGGATGATATCATATTCCGAGGCATGTTCGCGGACCCATCCTATCATCTTCGGACAAACCATGGTCCCGGATGCCTGAAAGCGGCAAGGCAGGACGATGCATCGGCCGCTTTCGCCTACAGGGATAACCTGTGTCTCTTTGGAACCGTCAAAAGAGGCGCAAAGCATAACACAGTCATGCCCTTCCGCAGCTAATCCACGGGTAAGGTCCCACATGACCTTCTCAACGCCCCCTCGAATCGGGTAGAACTTACCAAGTTGAAGAATTTTCATCTTCAGTATATCTTAATTTAGAAGGATTTTAAATAGCTCATGCCATGATTCCGCTTTCGGGTCCTTGATCGGTACGACCGGATTGGGAGCAAGAAAACTATTATTCCCTTCAATAATATTCCTCATCATATGGGCCAATTCTTCCGGCCTGTCAGGATCGAAAAACGCCGTTTGGGCGCATCCGCGCGATGTCTCATGGGCATATGGCCTTTCCGCCAGAAGCATCGGCTTCCCGGAAACCCCGAATTCTGAAATAGGGAGGCCCCAGGTCTCAACCTGAGACGGGAAGACCAGGCAATCTGCTTCGCCATATCGGCGGTACAATTCCTCCCTGGGCATGAAACCGCAGAAATGAAGGCTAGATAAATGCCCCCATTTCTTATACAGCCATTTGCAATAGGCATTGTCTTCCGGCCCTATGGTCAAATCCACCGAGAACTTATCTGAAAGCCCTTCTTTATCAAGTAGTTCTGCCGCCTCGCACAGGCATTCGAAATTCTTGTGGATATCCCCGAAAGAGGCATATATGAAGTTCTTCGCCTGCCCCGGAGTACGCAAGTCGGGGATATCCGGATGGAGGGATTTCGGAAGCGCGACGATGACGTTGGAAGGCTCCAGGAATGGGAACATTTTCAGGAACTTGTTGCGAAGCCACTCCTGCTGGACAATCGCCCATTTTTCCCGTTTCAGTCCCACTCTGTAAATCCATCTGGAAAAAAGGGAGAAGGCAACGATTTTCCGGTTCTGGAACATATGCCTGAACTTCCACTCGAAGAAAGGATAGGGGTTGTGACAATACACGGCTTGTGCCTTTGCCTCAACCCGCGGGGTAGTATCATGGAGAGACAGCCAAAGATCGATGTCGCCGATCTCCTTAGAGACCTTATGCATTGTGACATATTCGCACCAGAGACGGTGGAACCAACTCTTCAGCGTCCACGGCATCTCAATGTAACGGATGCCGGGGTAGTCGCACAGCGCCTGCTTATGCACCAATGCGATAACCTCCAGGTCCTGACGTCCGGAAAGGTATTCCAAACATTCTTTCAGGACCGTCAGTGTACCACCCTTGCGGATGTTTACCGCCGAGACGACAACACGCTTTCGAACAGGTTGATCCATTGTTGCATAATGAGTTCAGGCTGCCAGCGGGTGGCATCTATGTACGCTGCGCCTCCCATCTTTTTCAATTCTTCCGGATTCCGGATCAGTTTCAGCAACGCCTCCGCAAGCGCAGGAACATCGCCTTCAGGGACGAGCAATCCATTCTCCCCATTGTGGATGACGTCCTTCGGTCCACATTTGCAGTCGAAACTTACGCAAGGAACACCGAAAGACTGTGCCTCCAGGAGGACCATCGGAAGGCCTTCATAACGGGAAGACAATGCTAAGATAGAGGCATTATGATAGACAGATGCAATATCCTTCTCAACCCTTCCCAGGATGGTGCTGTCCTGCAGTCCAAGCCTGGTAATCTGGGCCTCCAGATCGGATCGTGTCTCACCATCACCGACCAGACAAAGTCGCCATCCAGATCCCGGTCCGAGGCTGTCCTGAACGATCTTCCAGGCATCTACCAACCTGTCAAACGCCTTCTGATAAGAATAACGCCCAACTGCAATAACTGTCTTACCTGTCAGGGGAGCCGGGCCATCGGCCTTCAAGGACACCGAATTCGGAATGACAACGATATTCGGCAAGTCGCCCCAATAGCCTTTGTCCTCCTCCGTCAACACGACGAATCTGTCATATGCACGGACATGCTTGAGGTCTGTCTTGCTCCTCCACTTATCCGCAATCGCCCAGAGACCCTTACGCCCGTATTGAAGCCTCTTGAACCTGGAGAAATGCACTTCCAGGACTTTCCGGCTGCCATCCTTGATCTTCGGGAGGAAACCGACATCATTGCAAAACATAGAGACAACGATGTCAGCACGGATCTCTTTCAGTGCCTTACTCAAACGACACCGATGCCTCAACTGCTTACCAGGATATTTCAGCACTTTTGAGAGGAAAGAGCCTTCGTTGTTCTCCTCATAGTTGATACCCAGGTCCCGGCATTTTATGGACGGATCCATCTCAAAAGCCGACGGGAGCCCGCGCTGGTCGGTAGTAATGATATGGGCCTGATGCCCGTGGGCAGCCAGCCAGTTGGCCTTGTCCGCGAGCACCCGCTCCATTCCGGCCGCCCGATAGGTGCCGGCTATGAGATAAACTATGATCATTCTTCCAAAACTTCAGACTTCTCCTCTTCTTCCGGATTGAAGGTGTCTTGGATGATGGAAGCGCATATGAATGGACAAAAGAAAAGGAAGAGGTCAGTGGACACCTTAAGCCATATGACAAAATTGGCGAGACAGGCTAACCAAAACAATGTTTTATATTCAGGAAAGGCATCTGCACAAAGAAAAGCGGCATAAATCATGACAAGGGAAATAGCTACCAGACCTATCAATCCAAAATAGAAGATAAAGCGAAGGTAACCAATATCCGTTCCCATATAATAGCCTTCTTCAGTAGCATTACCAAGGTAATTAATGTCATCTTTCTGGTTATCAAAATAACCGTCTCCAACAACCCATGTTTTTAGGTCTTCGGGGAAGACAATCATCGATTCCAGCATGTTGTTTGAGGAAACGTTCCATTCACCAGTCTCTGCAAGAGAAAAGAATCCTTCAAATCCAAAACGCATACGTGCATTAAACTGCTCCGAAGAATAATAAAACATTATAGCGAGAGGGACCAACAGTCCCAAGGAGAACAGCCACGTACCAATTATTTTCCAGTCGCTTCCAGTATTTCTCTGCTGAATAATACCTTGTAGCTGTCGAAAAACCAGATAAGCAAGACCAATAACCATACCTACTAAAGTGGTACGGGCGATCATATTACCGACCACTGAAATAACTATATAACCTATCAAATACAATAAAATACTTAAGAAGGATAACTCCTCTTTTCTTATGTCGATATAAACAGCAAGGGCAATTAACACTGCCGCAAATCGGCTACCGGCGATATCCAGAAAAGCACCAATTCCGTATAACCTACCAGCTTCCGTCAAAATATCCTGCCCTTGCATTACCTGAGCATCTACAAATGCTTTAACAGTCGGGTTAAAATCAATAAGCAATGCTATTACGCACTGGAAGACACACACGCCTATAAGATAATTCAATACTAACTCTAAGTCAATCCTACCATGAACCCAGTATATCGCCATGCAAGCCACATAAGCAGCACTAAGCCAAATAATAGCAGCTCGTATGTAGGCAACATATGCGGCATCTGGGGTATGGTTATAATTAATTGCTAACAACGATGCAATAGACACAAATGCAGAGAGGACTAATAGGACAAGGATCCCTCGCGGAATCGAAAATTCTCGTTTATAGACCATCGTCATAAACAAAAAAACAAGTCCGATACCAGCCAAAATATTTTTTGTATTTGTAACCGGGAAAGCCATGAAAGAGAATGGGAAAAAGAACATGCTCACAAATGCACCTGCAAGCAATACGCCTATCCACTTCTTGAAATTGAAATGTATCTCTGGTCTAACACTCATGTCCGATACAACATTTTATAGCCTGTATTGACCAGCCAGCCATAGAGACTGACGGCCCAGAATTGGTGTTTGCCGGCCAGCCACTGGACCAGCCGGGTGCGTAAGGGAAGGTTCGGATTGGCCAACGCGAATCGGTCGGCCTCTGGATACCACTGCTTCCAAAGTTTATATTGTTCCTTATCTCCTGACAAGAGAAAAGGAAGTTTGATATTCAATTTGAACAGCGCAATGTCCTGCTCCGAAATGCCTCTCTCCTGAAGGAAAGCCAGCGTACGACTTGCGTTGAACTGGATGTCGTCCAGATGCCGCTGGGAAAAAGTATTGGAGAAAGCGTTCGCATTCAGCTTGACATAGTGATACAAGGCTTCGGGGACATATGCTACATTCTTCGCTTCCGCGGCCAGCATGATGATTGTCATATCTTCGCCCATCCCGTGTCCGGCAGGGAAACGGATTCCGGTCCGGTTATATAGGTCCTTGCGAATCAGTTTGTTCCAGACATTGTACTTGGTCGAACCCGCCAATAATCCTTTCCGGAGCAAATCATCTGCGGTAGTGAATGACGGATTCTTCATATACCGCTCACCGTTCTCAAAGGTCAGGAAAAAGTCGCAATAGACAATATCCGCATCATTTTCCGCAGCAGCGGCATACATCTTCTCCAGCATTGTCACCTCCGGCCAGTCATCCGAATCGCAATGGTATATGTACTCTCCCTTTGCTTCGGCCATGCCTGTATTACGGGCGGCAGGGAGTCCCTGATTCACCGTATGGGTAACAATCCTTGCATCCCGCTGCGGGTATTTCGCAAGCACCCCTTCCAGTATCTGACGGCTCTCGTCCGGAGACGCATCATCCACGAATATGAACTCCACATCCTGCAGAGTCTGCTCCATCAAAGCCGTGGCACACCTCTCGATGTACGATGCGACCCTGTAGAAGGGGATGATGACAGAGACTTTGTCCATTCTTTTTAAAAACCCTATTTCAACCAAACTTCAACAGGGGCGATTATTCTTTTCTTCGAACGATACAGCACAAATTTCCTGGGACCTAGCGTCAGCTCGTCGAAGAGCTCCAAATTCGCCTTGAGAGAATTCTGAAAGGCTTCAGGAGCTTCCGGCAGATAATGAAGGTAATGATCAGAAAAGCAGATCAAAGAAGAGTTATAATGATTATCATCATAGACAACTGTATGCTTATCACTCGGAAAGACTGTCAGGGGATAACCGGTCTCCATGTTGATGTCCAGCCAAAAAGACTGTGAAACAATCGCATCATGAGACGAAGCAGCAAAGATGGGAGAAGCATCGACATATATAACTTTAATGCCCCGGTCAACTAGTGATTGCGTAAAAGATTCCAGCTTTTTGCCATATCGGTGATAATCTGAAAAGGCCGGGATGAAGTTGAAGCCATAATTAACCATGCATATAATACATATGATTGAGACAAACCATTTTTGGGCTTTTGCTTCAATGGAATCAAGGATATATGCGACTGATAGTGCTGCAAGGAGCCAATAAACAAAATAATAAATATCCCTTGTCCTCATTAATAAAACGCCAACTCCGAAAACGCAAAGGACACTGACAAATGAAAAGAGAATACATTTGGCCAGAGGGGACTTGTCTTGTTTACGAATAATGAGGAACAAGCTATATAAAACAACTGCCAAAATCACCATCGCGCATATTGACAATGGAAGATACCTGATTCCGTCCTTCACGATAGCGACTCCCGAAATCCTGAGAATATTCTTGACTGAAGCCCATATATTAGCAATGATGGATGATGGAGCCAGGTCAAGTTGCAGATCTCCGATTATCGGCGTGGTAGGAACATTCAGAGTCTGCATGAATAAATGCCCAGCGGATTCAACTAAGAGCAGAACAGCAAGAAACAGGAATGACTTATTCATGCGTGATTCTGCGATATTATAGAAGCTATCCACCAGGAGGAGAGGTATGACTAGTATCAACATCTCACGAAGGGATTGCATTCCTAAAGCAAAATTGAGAATCACACACACACACATCATCACCCATGGGATTTTAGATCCGTCACGCAGCCGCAACCAGCATCCAAGAGTAAGCAGAATACCAATCAAGTAATTGGAATAATATGACACCATTGTATAAAGAACCTGCAGGCCTGATATGTAAGCGGCTGCGTGTGTGCCGAAGATAGTCCCGCCAAGCATACACAAGATACCGAAGGAAATCGTTATCGGACAGACTGCCTTTTTGAAGCACCAGATAAAGGCCAAAACCGTCAGTACAATAGATAAAGAAGAGGCAAATGCCATCGCCATCGTACTGTCCTTGCAAATACCATAAAATAAAGCAGAGATGTTAGCACTACATACTATGTGATACTGATTACCAAAAATCCAATTATCAGGGAAACTAGTTCGCTCCTGAAACATAAGGCGCCCCTCATATGAATATGTGAACATATCCATTCCGTACCATAAGGAACTATGGAAATTGACCCAGAACATGCTTCCTACAAACAGGACAGTCAGAATAGTTAGAACGCCGGGAAGTATGAACGAATTCAATTTCATTTGAGAACAGAAGTTTTTAATCTCCAAAGAGTATACTGCTGATATTCCGGGAAACGATAAATCAATTCATATGACTCATTGAGAATACCTGAAATTAACACGTGGTCCGAAGGACACAACAGCCACTTTGCTTTCAAACTACTGAATTCTCTTAGAATATCTTGCTTTAACTCTTCGCTCTTGATTGATTGAGTCTCAGGAAGAGAAAAATTGTGATAGCAGGGCTTTAGGTCTAGGCTCAAATAAAGAGCAGGAGGACAACTATAGAGCATAAGAGAATCTCGTTCTCTTTCAGGGATAACATTCCTAATGCCATCGACCAGAACCCTGTCACGCGTTACTCCATACTCATAATAATCGACAAATGAATTGAATTTCCTAAGTGTCAGGAATATAGGACCAAATAATAGACAGGCAAGGACAACGTAGGAGACAACAGAAAAATGTGTGTTCCTCAACCGCCATGTCTCCATGACTAAAATTGGGAAAAATGGGACGGCTACCGTACGGTAATGAGACATCGGCTCACACCTTAAATACCAAAGAGCAAGAAGAGATGCGGCACAAAACCATATAAACGAGCCGACACGATGATTCTTATCCAATATGACGTTCAGGACAGAAACGAATACGAGGACCAGGCAATTGGCCGCCATAATCCAGAATAAAATCCTGTCCTTTGTAAACAGTATGGCGATAGAGCTGTTTTTTTCTGTCGTCATGTTGATGTTTGACAGATTGTAGTAGAACGTCCCGAAAAGCATATCATCCAATGCCCCATGCATATGGAAATAGATAAAGAATGGAACCGCCAGAAACAGAAATCCCGCAACAAAAGCCAAAGAACTAAGCCAAAGGGTTTTCCATTGTTTGTCAAAAATCAGAATCACTCCGATGCCCAGCATAATACCGCAGGCTCCCAATGCATTTGTCAATCGTGTCAAGAAACTGAATGCGAGAATAAGGCCAAGCAGAAAAGCTAGCCAAGGATTAAATCCGGAAGACCTTCCATTCTCTTCCCTAGACTCTATCCAACCAGAGCAACCATATATGGCAGCAGACAAGTATGGGAGGAGATATTCTTCTGTAAGGTTCCCTCCCTCATATGAACATGCCAGCCAAAAAAGAGTAATGCATGTAAGGAGAAAACTGATAGTCGGATTGAATTTACGGTAAAAAGTCTTGAATGTAAAAAAGACGGAGAAACCTAAACTGAGTACCTGGATTAGGAAAACGCCTAATTCGTTACCTGTCAATGAGAATCCCAGGCAATTTATGAAAAATATAACTGGCCCTTTATGATCCCATAAATCAACATATGGAATACTTCCTTCAGCCCAGTACTTACCAATGACCGAAAATATGGCTGAGTCTGCACAGTCAATATGATACAGAGGCGAAGTAGTAACGGAAAATTTCAAACAGAAAAGGAATGCGAGTATGAAACTTGCCGCGAGTATAAAAGTATTTCTGAAAATAATTTTATTCACAACACTCTAGTAATAAAATGATTCCGCCTTAAAATTATAAACTGGCATTGTTCGGATTTATCCGGGTCCATTCTATACCATCGCGGATCTCCTTGGCAGGAGAACCTACGTTCAGGGTCCCGGGACGGATATCTTTGGTAACCAGAGAACGCATACCAATTACAGCATTATCCCCAATAGTTACGCCCTTAAGAATCGCAACATCTTTCCCACACCACACGTGGTTACCGATTGTTATGGATTTAGGCTCATTTTCAAGGACACCATCCCGCAACACTGAATGCGTGTCAGAACTCCATATGTCGACTCCTTCTGCAATCATACAATTATCTCCGACTTTAATGGATATTTGATTGCCCCCAGAAATGAGATTCCCTCCACCCATAGATGTTCTCTTCCCTATATAAACAGTATTCTCTGATCCAATGATCTTAATGTTCATATTAAAAAGCCTAACTCCTTCTTCAACAATGAGTTGATGTCCTTTCCCGCGGAGAAAAACAGTGCAGTTGAAAACTTCACAGCCGGTCATTGCAATCTTATGCTTGCTACCAGCAAATGATATTTCACTTTTCTTGACAACAGATTGTTTTATATGAAGATTATTACCTTTCTCTCCTCGTATCTTAGACAAAAAAAACATCGTCCTTCCCTTGAACCACCATATTGGATGATGGAGGATAATCCAATATTTGACGAGCAAATCTATTGTTTTCATTTCCAATATAATTTGACGTGACCATGTTTTGGCTGACGCTGTTCTTCCGGAGGTAATTGCATATAATCACCATAAATATTTCTAAGAACTCTATCGTATCCTTTCATTATCTTGAACTCACGCCCTTCAAATTCAGCATCAATAGTTTCATTGAAGTCATCACATAGCTGGTAATTCCGCACACCATCATCCAAAACCTCTAGCTGAGACCAGTG
>JAEEGL012575513.1_pt1 | contig 31401 bp, 26 predicted proteins | sample 9134231 | NCBI WGS metagenome assembly JAEEGL01 (sample SAMN16246548, study PRJNA631951) | gut metagenome | biome: gut microbiome; feature: rumen; material: fiber-attached | host: Bos | place: Iran: Karaj | collected 2018-10 | reverse complement strand
TACTAAGCTAGTTTTGTGGAACTATTTCTTTTAAGTGTATTGAATGTCCGTTCAGGGACTTACTTTCGTCGTCGGCTTTGCCTCCTGACATTTCAAATCTTCATTATCATTCGATTTGAAATATCATTTTCCCGGTAGAATTGTAAATAGTTGAACGCACACCCGAATATAGAAGAAGCGACACTTGGCATTTAGAAAATCATAATCTTATGCTATGTCAGCAGGTCCCCTAGGGCTGTAAGTAGGGCGGGCATGGGCTGGTGCACTTCCATTTTATAATAGAAACTATGAATAGTAACTAAATAATATAGTCCTCTGATACGGCTCCACGGTCTGGGCAGCCCAGTGATAGCCATTTTAGGTATGCATTCATGAACGGTGTTAGCTTGCCGTCAAGTACGGCATCTGCGTTGCCGGATTCTTCGCCTGTGCGTAAGTCCTTAACCATTGTGTAGGGCTGAAGCACGTAAGAACGGATTTGATTGCCCCATCCTATGTCAGAAACCTCGCCACGGATATCGCTAGCCTTTTCAGCATTTTCTTCTTGCTTTAAAAGAAGCAGTTTGGTCTTTAACATCTGCATGGCTTTGTCCTTGTTCATGTGCTGGCTTCGCTCGTTTTGGCAGGTAACCACGATTCCTGTTGGGAAGTGTGTGATACGTATTGCCGAGCTTGTCTTGTTGATGTGCTGACCACCGGCACCGGAAGAACGATAGGTATCAATACGGATATCCTCGTCTCTGATTTCTACATCTACATCCTCTTCAATGTCTGGCATTACATCACAGGACGCAAAGGATGTTTGTCGCTTGCCCTGGGCATTGAATGGAGAAATACGAACTAATCTGTGGATACCTTTTTCTGATTTGAGGTAGCCATATGCATTCTCGCCGTCTACCTGGAAGGTTACAGATTTGATGCCCGCTTCATCACCCTCTTGGTAATCAAGCTCCTCCACAGAAAAGCCTATGTCGGATGCCCAACGAGTGTACATGCGATAAAGCATCTGTACCCAATCGCAGGCCTCTACGCCACCTGCACCTGAGTGAAGAGTGACAATAGCATTGTCTCCATCATATTCACCTGAAAGCAAGGTCTTCATACGAAGAGTCTCAAGTGAATTTTCGAATTCTTCTATTAAAAGAGCTACAGTATCAACGATTTCTTGGTCTTCCTCCTCGTTGCCAAGCTCTATATAATCTTCAATTTCTTTGTATAAATCTTCTATTTTATCTATTACAAGGACATCGTCCTTCATAGATTTGAGTTCTTTCATTTTGGCTGTGGACACTTGCGCGTCTGACCAAAAATCTGGAGCCTCCATTTCTCGTTCTAGCTCTTCGATTCGCGCCTTTTTAGCTGCGACGTCAAAGTGAATCCCTCACTTCCGTCATAGTATTTTTTTGCGAGATCAAACGTTGCTTAAACTGATCTAGCTCTATCACGAAATCACCTCTTTCCATTAATAAATATGAAGTAAGCAACAACATCTGTTGCTTACTTCTTTGTATATTAGTTATTAAGTTAGCTAGCTACTGTGTTTTGAGAACCTCAATAGCTTTCTGTAACTGGTTGTCATTTTCTTGAGAGTATTTTTCACCCTCCTCGCCAAGTGACTCATATTCGAGTTCAATATCTGGCTTGATGCCCTTGCCGTGGATGCACTCACCACTAGGAGTGTAGTAGGTCTGGGTTGTAAGTTTGACAGCCGAACCATCACCAAGTGGAATTGTGGATTGAACTATTCCCTTCCCAAAAGTAAGTGTGCCTATTATTTTGCCATATTTGAAGTCACGAACTGCTCCTGTGAAGATTTCTGCAGCAGAAGCTGTGTTGCCATTTACCAAAACAACTGCTGGAATATTCTTTTGAGTAGAATCTTCAGATTCGAAGTCTTCTCGTGCGCCATTCTTGTCCTTTGTATAGACAACTACGCCCTTTGGAAGCAGATAATCCAATATATCTACAACGGAATCTAAAAGACCGCCGCCATTATCTCTCATATCAAATATAACTGACTTCATGCCCTGCTTTTCCAAATCTTCGTAGGCAGCCACAAAATCATCGTATGTGGACTCGGCAAATTGCGAAACAGCAATATAACCTACTTGGTCGTCTAGCATCTTGTGCTCAACAGTAGGAGTTGCAATCTCTTCGCGAGTACATTTAATTGTGAGTTCTTCTTCGCCACGGCGAATTACAAGCTCTACTTGTGTATCCTTTTCTCCACGAATGTGTTGAACAAAGGCCTCTAGCTCTTCGTCTATACCCATTGTTCCATCCGCAGATACGATAATATCATCCTCCTTTAAGCCAGACTTTTCAGCAGGAGTATCTGGATAAACCTTGGTGATAGAAACCTCTCCAGTATCTTTATCTTTTTGTAAGAGTGCACCGATACCACAGTAGTTGCCAGAGAGAGTCTCCATAAGCTCTTTGTATTCTTCGGCATTGTAATACTGAGAATATGGGTCATCCAGGCTTTCCACCAAGCCGGCATAAACACCATCTGCAAGCTTGTCTGCTGATATATCCTTGTAATAGAACTGATTGATATATGCGATGATTGTTTCTAACTTGTTTGAATAGGCGCCTTCAACTAAATCATCAGCCTTGAGCTTACCTATAACCTCTGATGATTGAGCTTTCCTTCCAATATTGTAGAAAACAAAAAGTCCCACCACCAATGTAATTATTATTCCACTTACCACACCAAGAATCGCTGCAACTGCAACAGGAGGCTTTTTTGTATTGTCATATGCAGATTGTAGCTCTGGCTGGTATTTTGATTCAAAATCGTCCATTTTATTGCTCCATTTGTTATACACGTAAATGCTTGTGTAATGTAACTCTTGATCCTAACCAACCAATTCCAATACCTAAGGCTAATGAAACTGGTACTAATGTCTTAAAAATAACCTGTGCAGGGATGAATGAAACCATATTGCTAAGGAAATTAAATTCATCGGCCGCATACTGAATAACCTTTTCGTACATGACAAAAAGTAGCCCCAAAGGAATAAGTGAACCTATAAGTCCAATGAAGATACCCTCTACCACGAATGGTGCTCGAACAAATGCATCCTTGGCACCAATAAGCTTCATGATAGCTATTTCCTCTCGACGCACCGATATACCTACCATGACGGTGTTACTGATAAGGAATATAGCTACAGCAAGAAGAATCACGACAATAGCCATCGATACGATTGCTATAGCACTGTTGATATCTGTAAGTGTCTTGGCCGCAATCTCGGATTTGTTGACTTGGCGAACACCTTCAGTACCCTCTAGGAAGGATACAAGTGTTGATTGCATAGCCACATCGCTAAGATAAATCTCAAAGTTTGCTGAGTTAGCAAGAGGATTATCATCTGCAAAGCTTTCTGCAGCCTTTTCATTGTCTCCAAAATATTCGCTCTTGTATGTCTCCCACGCCTCCTCCGGAGAAACGTAATTGTAGCTTGAAACCTCTGGGCGTTTTTTAATCTCGTTACCGATTTCCTCAATGCGCTGCTGGGATATTCCCTCATCAAAAAAGACTGTGACGGCAACACCTTCCTCAGCAGTCCTTACCATTGATTGAAAATTTGTACCTAATGAATAAAAAATACCAAACAAGAATATACATGCAGTCATGGTAGCTATCGAAGCTAGAGAAAACATCTTGTTTCTCCAAACATTCTTGAGACCTTGGCCTACATTGTATAGATATGTGCTAATCTTCATAGTTGTCACCTCCAACGTCGCTAACTACCACGCCCTTTTTAATGGTGATAACTCGTTTATTCATAGCGCGGACTATTTCGTTGTTGTGAGTAACAACCACTACTGTTGTGCCTCGCTGATTGATTTCTTCCAGTAGACGCATGATTTCCCATGTGTTATCGCTATCTAAGTTTCCTGTAGGCTCGTCTGCAAGAATAATCTTTGGCTCGTTTACAAGAGCTCTTGCAATAGCCACACGCTGCTGCTCTCCACCAGACAACTGGTTTGGACGCGACTTGTATTTAGCAGCAAGTCCAACTAAAGATAGTATTGTAGGAACCTTCTTTTTTATTTCTTTGTTGGAAGACTCCACAACCTTCATTGCGAAGGCAACGTTTTCATATACATTTCTGTCAGGAAGAAGACGGAAATTTTGGAATACAACTCCAACATTTCTGCGATACAAAGGTATCTTTTTGTGGGTAACCTTTTTTAAGTCCTGACCATTTATATAAATCTTTCCTTTTGAAGGCTCTAGTTCCTTTAAAAGAAGTCGAATAAGTGTTGATTTACCAGATCCACTATCACCCATTACGAAAACAAATTCGCCTGGATCAATGTGAATCGTAACATCTTCAAGGGCTGGCTTGCCAACCTCGTACGATTTACTAACATGATCTAATCGTATCAATTTTTGTACCTCATTTCATTTGTATAAACGCGAAGAATGATTAGAACTTTTCATCCTCCATATACTTCATGTATTTAACTACCATGAGCGCAATCTTGAAAGTGATTGCGTCCTCGAAAACTCTAAGATCAAGGCCTGTGCTCTTTTCAAGCTTGTCCAATCTATATACAAGAGTGTTTCTGTGGATGTAAAGCTGCCTAGATGTCTCTGAAACATTAAGGCTATTCTCGAAGAACTTGCTGATAGTAGTAAGTGTTTCTTCGTCAAAGTCATCTGGAGATTTGTTGTCGAAAATCTCAGAAATAAACATTTTGCAAAGTGGAATAGGAAGCTGATAGATAAGACGACCAATTCCAAGCGCAGAGTATGCAATAATCTTTTTGTCACTGAAGAATATCTTGCCGACATCCATGGCCATAGAAGCTTCTTTATAAGAACGAGAAACTTCTTTGATTTCTCCAACAACGGTACCGTAAGAGATACGGATGTTTCTGGAATCCTTGTCGTGGAAAGCATCTATGATAACGGCTGCAATCTTGTCAATATCCTCGTAAGTATCGTTTTCTCCGAGCTCTTTAACAACGATGATGTTGTGCTCATCGACTGCCGTGACAAAGTCTTTGGCCTTACCACCAAACACTGAACGAACTCTATCAAGCTCATCGCCGTCTTTGTCCGGACCAACCTCTACAATCATAACTACTCTTCGTGCATTGATATCAACGTGAAGCTTCTTGGAACGATTGTAAATATCAACCAAAAGAAGGTTGTCTAACAAAAGATTCTTGATAAAGTTGTCTTTATCAAAGCGTTCTTTGTAGGCAATCATCAACTCCTGAATCTGGAATGCCGCTATCTTGCCGATTGTGGATGACTCCTCACCATCGCCTCCTGCAAGAATAACAAACTCAAGCTGCTGATCATCAAACACTTTAAAGAAATGACATCCAAGTGCAACTTGGCTATCTGCTTCGGATGCAGCAAATACTGATACGGCATCTGTATACTGAGCGTTGTCAGTAAATGTTGATGCACATACAACTCCATCCGAATCCATTACAGCAAGATCCACCTTGGTGAGTTGATGTAACCCTTCTATAGTATTTTGCATAATCTGGTTCGAAATCATATCGAATACCTCCTAGTTATATATGCAATATAGACAATGTGAAAACCTATTTTTGCATATAAATTCACAGAACCTAAGCACATTTTAATATAAATAACCAAAAATTGAAATAGAAAAATGACATTTTTTTATGCAAATTTACAACTCGTTATACCAAATGATATTTGTGGAGATATTGTGACTCAACCGTCAATTATCTTTATTGTCTGAAAATAGTCAGATAAATCTGAAAAGTAATATTCACATTTAAAGTCAAGCTTTTTTGTCATTTTTGCAACATTTGTTATTTTGATACAAAACCTTCGTTCGAATCAATTGTGGATAACTTTTCAGATTGTTTTGCAAAAAAGGTGGATAAAGTGGATAACTCGTTTACAAGTTCATTTTTTCGACTTTATTGCAGGAAGAATAGTTGATAAATTGTTGCGTTTACACACAACTTATTTTTCACTCCAGATATTATTTCAACATTTTTTGTGCATATTAATGGATTTTCAGTCAATTCTTTACAAATAAATATTCTGACAATTTTTTTATTTTTCTAGTCATTTTTACTAATTCGTTTTCGCAATTTTACACCCCGATAAAAAAATAAAGTATCCAGCAAATATCGCTGGATACTTTTGATTTTATTTAGAAAATACGTCTAACACATATTGGATTCTTATAGTTCATATTTGAAATCTTGATTCCATCTTTCGCATTAGATGCGTGAACAACAGTACCATCTCCGCGACATATTGCTACGTGACCAGAGTAGCAAACAATATCACCTGGCTGTGCTTCCTCAGGAGATACACCATAACCTACGCTTCGAAGAGCACTTGATGAATGAGGAAGGCTGACACCATATGAACCATATACGCTCATTACAAAACCTGAACAATCAGTTCCCTTTGTAAGTGAAGATCCGCCATATACATATGGATTACCAACAAACTGACTCGCATATGAAGCGACAGCGCTTCCGCTGGCGCCACCAGATGGTGCTGCATATGTCTTTTCAGGTTGCGCTGGCTGCTCTTCGCCAGTAGCTGAAGCAGACTGTTGCTGATCTTGCTTTTGCTTTTCTTTTTCTTTGGCTTGTACTGCTTGAGCTGCCTGAGTGGCTCTTTCAGCCGCCTCTTGAGCCTTCTTTCGCTCTTCTTCTTCTTTGGCGAGACGAGCTATCTCAGCCTCTTTAGATTCTGCGGTTGTGAAATCTGTTTTTATTTCAACATAGTCTGTACTGACGAAACCTTCGCCCGCATCACATGTAATCTTGACCCAACCTGTATCTATCATTGACTCATCAATGATAGTAACGTCATCACCTAATGCGATCAAATCAATAACGTCCGACTCGGTTGTTGCTTCTTCTCTGACGTAAAGTGTCTGAGTGTTTGCTACAGCGTAACGTCTAGAAACCTCTCTTGCGAGATTCTCGTCGTTTTGTACTACGTACTCGCTCTTGACGTAACCTGTTACATCACCTGATGTGATTTTTAACCATGTACCGTCCTCAGCCTCTACTGTTTCAGAAACAACAGCTGCTGAATTGTTATAAAGCTTTCCAACGTACTCGCTATCGGCTGAAGCAGCCTCACGAATATATACGTAATTGTCAACTTGTGCGATAGCCACATTTGCGTAAGGATTTTCTGCGGCTGGTGCAGCAGTGGAAACCGACTTGGTACCATTGTCTGCTAATTGATTTTCTGTAGATATAGCCGTTGCGTCGGCTAACATATCGTTAACTGTAAGAGATGCACCTGCGAATGCTGTGTAATCTGATGTATCAATAGCACCTGTTGTACTAGAAATAGCTGAAACGCCAGAGAGTGCGCTATTTGCATTTCCAACTAGTGTTACGCTACATGCTAATGCACATGCTGCAAATGAATAACCAACAGCTTTTGTCATCTTCGAATTCATTCGTAATATAACCTCCGAATTTGTTACAAACTTGTTACAACTAGACACATTATATAACCTAGTTCGACTATTGTCAATACCTGATTTTACTTCAATTTTTCAAAGTATTTATATTTGTTGTTTCTACGTAATATTTTAGTAAACTATTGAGCCTGTAAATACTTTTCTATTGAAGTAATAGCGTTTGCTCCATCGGCTGTAGCTGTAATAACTTGTTTGAGCTGCTTAGCCCTAACATCTCCAGCTACAAATATTCCCGGTATAGATGTAACACAAGTCTCATCGGCAAGTATGTATCCTTTTTCATCTGCTGCAGGAAGTCCGCTGATAGATGCAGTGTTTGGCGTGGTACCAACCGCTATGAATATTCCATCAACTTCAAGCTGTCTTGTGTCAGATGTGTTCTTATCTTTAATAAGAAGAGATTCAACCTGATTGGTTCCGTTGATTGCTTCAACCGTTGAATCATAGATAATCTGAATCTTGTCATTTGTAATAACCTGCTGCTGCAAGAGCTGAGCTCCCCTGAACTCGTTTCGTCTGTGAATCAGATATACCTTTTGGCAAAATCTTGCAAGATAGATCGCATCTTCAAGCGCAACATCTCCTCCACCTACAACTGCCACCACCTTGTCCTTGAAAAAGGCCCCGTCGCAGGTTGCGCAATATGAAACTCCCAATCCAGAAAGCTCTTCCTCTCCAGGACATCCAAGCTTTGAGTTGGATGAACCTGTGGCAATAACTACTGTTTTGGCAGTAAATGTTTGTTTTTTGGTGACTAGCTCTTTGAGCCCGTCCTTTTCAACTATTGCACTAACTCTTCCACGGGCGAACTCTACCCCAAGCTTATCGCAATGACTACGCATGCTTTCAGCTAATTCTGTTCCCGATACCCCTGGAAAGCCCGGATAATTGTCTATTTCATAAGTGCTAAGAATTTGCCCCCCACTTATAGAGCTTGTATCTAGTACCAGCACGTTAAGGCCTGCTCTTTTTCCATATATTCCAGCCGCCAAACCTGCTGGGCCTGCGCCTATAATTATCACATCATATACCATACATATTCTCCCTGTTAACTACTTTGTTGCGATAGCCTCTGCCTCTAATAGAACATCCTTAGGGATTCTAGCTACCTCAATGCACGAACGAGCTGGGAATGGCTCTGGAAAATACTTTGCGTAAACTTCGTTGATAGCTGCAAAGTCTTCCATGTTTTTGATGAACACAGTTGTCTTAACAACGTTTTTCATTGACGTGCCAGCTGACTCTAAGAGAGCTGTCATGCTTTTGAATACTCTGTCGGCCTGTGCTGCTGCACCTTCAGGAATCTCTCCTGTTGCTGGATCTACAGGAATGATACCTGATGTGTACACCATTCCGTTAACCTCGATAGCCTGTGAGTAAGGTCCAATTGCTGCTGGAGCCTTGTCTGTTGCGATAACATTCTTCATTATCAAATCCTCCTTAAAAAATGTTCTATAATATATAAGTAGCAAAAGCTTTGCCCCTTACATGGTATCTTAATCTTCGACACGGCGGATTTTGCCGTCATTTATTGTAATCTTGCGTTCTTTATATAATCTGCCTATGGCACGTTTGAATGCTGCCTTAGAAAGCCCTGTCTCTCTTTTGATAACTTCAGGCGAAGCCTTTTCAGAAAATGGTAAAACACCTGCATAGCTATCTATCAAATCGAGAATTGCTACGGCATCATCCTCCATCTGAACATAGGCCTTGTCACGAATTGTAACATCGCACTTACCATCTTCTTTGATGCCCGTTATTCTGACCATCAATATATCGCCTATACGATATTTGGAAACATCCTCGTGGCGAGGAATCATTGCTGAATATTTATCCTCTATGGCAACGAAGGTGCCGAAATCATGACCGAATTCGTATATACGTGCTTCCACCTCGTCGCCAACTGCAAAAGGTGGCTTTTTAGATAATAGGTCGTATATCCCCTTCATGCTAGCACAAAGTCTCTCGCTCTTGTCGATGTAAACTCTAACTAGGATTTCATCGCCCTCCGATGGCTTGCGAGTCATCTCTTTAAATGGAAGAAATAACTCCTTTTCTAGACCCCAATCTAAGAAAGCACCCACCTTATTAATCTGGCTAACTGGAAGAACACCAAATTGACCAAGGGTAAGTTTTGGTGTGTTGGTTGTTGCAATCATTCTGTCTTTGGAGTCCTTGTAGACAAACACCGTCAACTCATCGCCGATTTTGCAATCTTCTGGCACTTGCTTTTTGGGTAGCAAAACCTTGTCCGTACCATCAGAAAGATAAACTCCAAAATCTACTCTTTTTTGTATTTTAAGCTTTTGTAATTCGCCTAGCTTCATTATTTGTACTCCACAATTGTATATACTTCGTCATCCTTTTTAAGGACTACTTGGTACCCTGACTTTAATTCTACCAAATATACATCTAATTCATCAAATAACATTGCAGCTTTTTTGTAATTGACATCAATGATAGAAAAATCTTCTTTAGGTAGGTATCTACGTGTCACATCTATATAGAAGGAATTGTTCATGTGATTGTTGGTATCTATTTGATTTTCGTTGACTGTAAACGAACCAACCTTGACGCCCTCACCATCGTGGTACTGAAGCTTGCTCCTGTTAAAATCAAACTTGGGTGCTTTGTCTTCGGATGCATAAGCTGCTATTATCTCATCGTCGATTCTGGCTGGGCGCAGATTTTCTAAATCCATAAGAACCCAGAGGGAATCAGCATACATTAACAGTTCTCCTTCTTCGGTGCGCATTTCGTATATACGGCGTGCCATCATCCCGCGAACCTGATATGGATAAGTGTTTATCACGATGTTCTCAAGATATTTTGGCATACGTTTAATGTGGATTTCGTAGGTGGTGACAAACCAACCCTTTTTGAGGGGACCTAGATGCATCACTCCAACACCCACATCATCCGAATGGAAACAACTGCAATCCTGCATGTAATTGACTAAATTATAATAGGTAAGATTAAGATTTGAATCTACCTCGCTATAGCTAATTCTATCTTTATACTGGTACATTATATCCTCTATCTGTTTGGTAAAAAAAATGACCTAAGCGCTTGCTTAGGTCGTGAACTGGCCCACAAGGATTCGAACCTTGAAATGACGGAGTCAGAGTCCGTTGCCTTACCATTTGGCGATGGGCCAATACGCTTACGTATCAGGCTTGTGTGCGCCTTACCGCGTCAACGAATGCTATTATAAAGCATAGATTTTAAAATATCAAGCACTTTTTGAAACCTTTTTTAAAATTTTAACAACTGACCATCTAAAACGTCATATTTAATCTGATCAGCCCAGGAAATATGGGCGTTCCCGGCTGTTTTGTCCGCCACATCTTTTTCAAATATATCAATTGAGTCTATAGGAACTACTGATGATATTGTAACCTCCGCTCCAAAATCTGTACTTAATATAGGAAGTTGTTTTTCTCGAAGGATGTATTCTATCTTGCCATAGCCATTGTAGTCGGTTTGGATTTGACAGGGCTTGCCGTCTTTGGGCTCTAGTATCACTGCATTTTGAAGACCTTCTTGAACCGCCTTTTGATAGGCTCTGACCAAACCACCTGTTCCAAGCAAAACTCCACCGAAATATCTTGTTACGACCACAACACAGTTATGGATATTTTCCCTAAGTAGGACATCTAGCATAGGTCGTCCGGCTGTTTGAGCTGGCTCTCCATCATCGTTGCAACGGGTGATTTCATTGTTGTGTCCAATGACAAATGCGGAGCAGTTGTGCCTTGCATCCCAGTACTCTTTCTTTTTGGAATTGATAAAGCTGACTGCCTCTTCCTCAGAATTGACAGGTGATATATGTGCAATAAACCTAGACTTCTTTTCTTCTATTTCGCCCGTTCCGGATTTGTATACGATTTTGTATTTTTTATTTTCCATTTTTTGTACCTTTTCACTATTTGAACACAGTTTACTTTATTATAAAAGATTATTTTGCTATAATGAAGTCTAAATTGGAGGTTATTATGAATTACGGAAAAGAAAACGCGGCAAGACAATCCGCGAAGCTATCTGGACGTGTTAAACGCAAACGTCGCAAGACGGGACTTGCTATCATTCGTATTTCATTGATATGTATAGCATCTGTATTTATAGCAGGAGGTATTGTTGCTTTCCTATACTGCAGAAATCTTATAAACGAAATTGATGATGTATCAACAATCAACATTTCTCCAGAAGGAGCTTTAAGTACAGTTTACGATTCAGACGGCAACAAAATACAAGAACTCAAGCAGACTGGTTCCAACCGTATAAACGTTAAATTAGACGAGCTACCGGACCATCTGCAAAAAGCATTTGTAGCTATAGAGGATGCTCGTTTCTATGAGCACAACGGTATCGATTTACAAGGTATCATCAGAGCTGCGGCAACTGGTATTGCAAATGGATTTGATTTTTCACAGGGTGCCAGTACAATTACACAGCAGCTTTTGAAAAATAACTACTTTACAACTTGGACATCTGAACACACCTTTAGAGACAGCTTGGATCGAAAAATCAAAGAGCAGTATTTAGCTGTCCAAATAGAAAAGATTTACTCCAAGGAAACAATCCTTGAAAATTATCTTAACAGTATCAACCTTGGTCAGAACACACTTGGTGTGGAGGCTGCCGCCAAGCGTTACTTCAACAAAAAGGCTGCCGACTTAACACTATCCGAGAGTGCTGCTATAGCTGGCATAACTCAGAACCCTAGCAAGTACAACCCAATCTCTCACCCAGAGGACAACGCAAAGCGTCGTAAGAGGGTTCTTACTAAAATGCTTGAGCAAGGATATATAAGTCAGGGTGAGTACGATGAGGCGTTGGCAGATAATGTTTACGAGCGAATCCACAATTATAATGAAGAATTCGTTCAGACATCAACTACTTCTTATTTTGTAGATGCACTTACTAGCCAGGTACAAAAAGACTTACAGGATCAGCTTGGATTAACCGAAGCAGAAGCTCAAAAGATGCTTTATTCTGGTGGACTTACAATTAACTCCACCCAAGATCCAACAATCCAAAACATCGTAGATGAGGAAATCGGTCGTGAAGAAAACTACACTATGACTGCATATTCTTTCTTCATGTCTCTCGATGTTAATAGAGCAGATGGCAATGTTGAACACTTCAGTCATCAGACAATGCTTCGTTACTATCAAAAGGATAACAAGGATTACAATCTTGAGTTTGCTTCTGAAGAAGAAGCACAGGCTGCAATAGATGCGTACAAAGCAGCTATCCTTCAGGAGGGTGATACCATCCCTGAGGGAGGCGAAAGTGTAACCTTTACACTTCAGCCACAGGCTGCTATGACAGTCATGGATCAATCAACCGGTCAGGTAGTTGCCTTAGCCGGTGGTCGAGATAAGCAAAAGGCTTCAAGAACTCTTAACAGAGCTACTGATATCAAGCGTCAGCCTGGTTCTACTTTCAAGGTTATTGCTTGTTACACTGCAGCCTTAGACGCTGGTAACATGACACTTGCATCAGTAGAAAACGATACTCCAACTACGTATCGTGACGGTAAATCTGTCAAGAACTACAACAACAAATATCTTGGTTGGACCAACATTCGAGAAGCGATTACAAACTCTATCAACGTTGTAACCATCCAAGTTTTAGCTGATATTGGAACAAGTCTTGGATATCAATATGCGCAGGATCTTGGAATCACAACCCTTGTAGAAGGCGACAACAACCAATCACTTGCACTAGGTGGTATCACAGATGGTGTTAAAAATTTAGAACTTACAGGCGCGTATGCGACAATCGCCAATGGCGGTGAGTATAACAGACCTGTCTTCTACACTACTGTAGTTAACAGTCAGGGCGAGGTTATTCTTGACAATAGAGAAGCTCAGCCTAAACGTATCCTCAAGGATACAACAGCTTGGTTGCTTACTAGCGCTATGCAGGATGTTATGACAAAGGGTACTGGTAAACCTGCCAACTTCGAAGGACAGGCAGTTGCCGGTAAATCAGGTACTACAACAAAGAACCGTGATACATTGTTCGCAGGATTTACACCATACTACACAGCCGTTGTTTGGGGTGGATTCGACGACAATACACCACAGGACAAAACCACATACTCTAAGGCCATTTGGAAGGCTGTTATGAGCCGTATCCACGAAGGCCGTGAGCGTAAAGAATTCACTCAGCCAGACAACATTGTAACCTGTCAGGTATGTAGAAAATCCGGAAAGCTCGCTGTACCAGGTTTGTGCGATTGCGATCCTCGTGGTTCTATGGTTTATACCGAATACTTCGAAAAAGGTACCGAACCTACCGAAACATGTGACCACCATATTGCATGTACTGTATGCGCTGAGACTCATCAATTGGCTACCACAGGATGTCCTGGTGTTCCTGGAATATTTATCGTTGGCGGTGGCGGCGCAGATGCGGAATTTTCCATCAGCCCTAACACATATTGCCCTGTACATGGCGGTATTCCAATTCCTAACTCAGTTGGTGGCGGTGCAGCCCCAGCAGGCGGCCAGCCAGCTCAACCTGCTCAACCAGGTCAAGATCAAAACAATGCTCAGATTGAAATTATTGGTCAACCACCACAGCCTCAAGGCGGACCTCAGGGTGGACCACACTATGACCAACAGCAACAACAGCAGCAACAACAGCAGCAGCAACAACAGCAACAACAGCAGCAACAACAGCAGCAACAGCAGCAACAACAACAGCAACAACAACAGCAACAGCAACAACAACAAAACCAATGGCAACAGCAACAGTGGCAACCACAAGGAGGCCATCAATGGCATTGGTAATCAAATAATAAATGTGTTTTTAAAAGGCACTCTGCTCATCGGAGCAGGGTGCCTTGTTAGTTTGATTATCTGTATTATGTTTCTTATACTTCAAAAATCATATCGCCATAGCTTGGCATTGGCCATGATTCTTTGTCTACTATCATCTCAAGAGCATCTATAGGTGCTCTGAGGGCATTCATAGCCTTTATAACTTCGTCGTGATAGTAATTAGCCTTCTTGCAGCTAGTAGCCTTCATTGTGTATGCTTTTTCGTTGATTTGCTTAAGGTTTACTAATGCATCTTTGGCTTCTTTGAGGTAGTTAGATACCTTTACAAGAAGTTCCTTTTGTGTACTTACATCTGCCTCTGGGCAAGCATCTACGATTGTGCCTATAGAAACTCCAAGCTCTGTTGCATAACTGATAACAGCTGGAATAATCTGCTTAGAAGCCATATCTATCATTGTACGAGCTTCAATGTTGATTGACTTGATATACTGCTCGTATTCGATTTCGGCACGAGACTCAAGCTCTACCTTTGAGAATACACCAAACTTTTCAAACATTGAAACTGTTGCATCTGTTGTAAGTGCTGGAATAGCTTCTACAAGTGAGTTGATACTTGGAAGTCCTCTCTTCTTGGCTTCTTTAACCCACTCATCGCCGTAGCCATTTCCGTTGAATACAACACGTTGATGCTCGTTGGCAAGCTTCTTGATCATATCGTGTACTGCCACGTCAAAGTCTTTTGCTTTTTCCAGCTCATCACAAGCCTCGCAAAGAGCCTCTGCCATAATTGTATTTAAAACGATGTTTGGCTCACCAACTGAATCCTGAGAACCAACCATTCTAAACTCAAATTTATTTCCTGTGAAAGCAAATGGCGATGTACGGTTGCGATCCGTAGCATCTTTTCTGAAATCAGGAAGAGTCTTAACACCTGTTGCAAGCTTTTCTCCCTTCTTTGATTGGGTAGCTGTACCTGTTGAGATGAGCTGTGTCAATACATCCTCGAGCTGCTCGCCAAGGTATACTGAGATGATTGCAGGTGGTGCTTCGTTGCCACCAAGTCTATGATCGTTACCAACATCAGATGCAGACTCGCGAAGTAAATCTGCATGTCTGTCAACTGCTTTTAGAACGAGGCAAAGAATAAGCAAGAACTGAATGTTCTCGTGTGGTGATTTGCCAGGCTCAAAAAGATTGATGCCATCATCTGTAACTATTGACCAGTTATTGTGCTTACCTGAACCGTTAACGCCATCGAATGGCTTTTCGTGTAAGAGGCACTGTAAATCGTGACGATTTGCCACCTTGCGGAGTGTCTCCATAATAATCTGATTGTGATCTACTGCTACATTACACTGTGCGTAGATAGGTGCGAGCTCGTGCTGAGCTGGAGCCACCTCGTTGTGCTGTGTTTTAGAGGAAACACCAAGCTTCCAAAGCTCGATGTTAACATCTCGCATATAGGCAGCGATACGCTCTGGAATAGAACCGAAATAATGATCGTCCATCTCCTGTCCCTTTGGAGGCATTGCACCAAAGAGCGTACGTCCTGTGTACATTAAGTCCTTGCGGGCCAAGTACATATCTCTATCGATAAGGAAATATTCCTGCTCAGCGCCCACTGAAGGTGTTACACGCTGTGAAGTCGTATTTCCGAATAATCTAAGTAATCTGATTGCCTGCTCCGACAAGATTTCCATTGAACGAAGAAGTGGAGTCTTCTGATCCAATGCTTCGCCTGTATAAGAGCAGAAAGCTGTAGGAATGCAAAGTGTTGCCCCTGCCGCATCCTGTCTAACGAATGCAGGTGATGTAGGGTCCCAAGCTGTATATCCTCTAGCTTCAAATGTGGCACGTAAACCACCAGAAGGGAATGATGACGCATCTGGCTCACCTTTGATTAATTCTTTTCCAGAAAAGCTCATAAGAACCTTGCCACTTGGAAGTGGAGCAGAGATAAATGAATCGTGCTTTTCTGCTGTGATCCCAGTAAGAGGCTGGAACCAGTGTGTATAGTGGGTGGCACCCTTTTCGATTGCCCATTCCTTCATTTCGTGAGCAATTACATCTGCTGTCTCAAGATCAAGCTCTTTTCCCTCAGAAATAGTCTGCTTTAATTTCTGATAAGTTTTCTTTGGAAGACGCTCCTGCATAACGGTATCGTTAAAAACGTTTTCTCCAAAGATGTCTGCCACATTAAAATATTCTTCCATTCTAAAATATTCCTTCCCTGATATTATAGACATATATAGAAATAGACAATCAGCAAGATGTCCACCGATTGTCTATTCCGTAGTTCGTGTAGTCGACCGATTAAGCCTTGCCTACTGAACCAAAAAGTTCCATCTTTTCTTTAACTGTAGCCTTGATAGCTTCAACACCTGGAGCTAAAAGCTTACGAGGATCGAAACCTTTGCCTTCAAGATCCTTACCAGCTTCTACGTATTTACGTGTTGCATCAGCGAATGCAAGCTGGCACTCTGTATTAACATTGATTTTAGATACACCAAGCTCAATTGCCTTCTTAATCATATCAGCTGGGATACCTGTACCACCGTGAAGAACGAGTGGCATTGTACCTGTCTTCTGCTGGATAGCATCAAGAGTCTCGAAAGAAAGACCCTGCCAATTCTCTGGGTACTTTCCGTGGATGTTACCGATACCTGCTGCAAGCATATCTACACCAAGATCAGCGATTGTTTTACACTCGTTAGGATCAGCGCACTCGCCCATACCAACGACACCGTCTTCCTCACCACCGATTGAACCAACTTCACACTCGATAGAAAGTCCAAGACCGTGAGCTACGTTAACAAGCTCTGTAGACTTTGCAAGATTCTCTTCAAATGGATAGTGTGAACCATCGAACATGATTGATGTAAATCCAGCCTTGATACACTTGTAGCATCCTTCGTATGTACCGTGATCAAGATGAAGTGCTACAGGAACTGTGATTCCAAGTTCTTCGTCCATAGCCTTAACCATATCAGCTACTGTCTTGAAGCCTGTCATATACTTACCAGCACCCTCAGATACACCAAGGATAACTGGAGAGTTGAGCTCCTGAGCTGTTTGAAGAATGGCCTTTGTCCACTCAAGGTTGTTAATGTTAAACTGACCTACTGCGTAGTGGCCTGCTTTTGCTTTATCAAGCATTTCCTTTGCAGAAACTAACATAAATTATTCCTCCATATAAACGTTATTTGAGTTAAATAACCCCATCTAAGCGAAATTCTACCATAACGACATGGTCTATTCAATAGCTATTTCAAGGGCACGATGGACATCGGAAATTTCAACAATATTGTGACTTCCGCCGTACTCGCCATCGAGAGTCCAAGCCACCTCATCTCTACTTGTAAACTTGATTTCTTTGGTTTGGAAAGAGTAAACCATATCTGTATCAGGTATCAAGCCTGTCATAAATCCAAGTATTTCGTTAAGCTCGATTGGATTGCGAGGAACCTTGATAAGTGTAACCTCGAAAACACCATCATTAAGTCCGATATCACCACGGATGATTCCCTGAAAACCTCCAACTGATTTGGAGTTGGTAATCATACCGTAAATAAACTCGTCGTATACAACATTACCTTCGTATTCAACCTGCATGCGATGAGATGGTATATCGCGAAGCTGCTTAGCTCCTTCTATAATGTATGCTGCATGCCCTAGAATATTCTTTAAATCTTGCGATGTGGCATATGATACTTCTGTAAAAAGACCAAATGCAGCCACATAAACAAATGAGTCTGAATTGAATTTGCCTATATCACATGGAAACAGATTCTCAGACACACTGATACGCGCTGCATTTAACATGTTCTTACCAATGCCGAGAGAATTACCAAAATCGTTAGTTGAACCCGCAGGAATGTAGCCAATAGGCTTGCGCTTTGGCTCGGGAAGCTGCATCATTCCTGTAACCACTTCGTCAAGAGTTCCATCTCCTCCTGAGCAAACGATTCTATCAAAATTCTCAGCCTGTTTAATTGTTTGATCGGTAGCATCGCCACCAGCCTGTGTAATATGCACACTTACCTGATAGCCTGCTTTAATCATGATATCTAGGATGTCTGCAAGATGTTCTTTTATTTGTCCCTTGCCTGAGCGAGGATTAATAATAAATAATAATCTTTTTGACATAAATCCCTCTATAAAAACCTATTTTGTAAGGAAAGTTGATAGCTCTGCTACTGCCTTTTCCTCATCAGCTCCTGCTGCATCAATAACTACCTTTGAGCCAGAAGCTAATACCAAACTCATCATACCCATAATACTCTTAGCATTTACCTTCTTCTCATCCATCTCAAAATAAATAGAACTAGTGAATTGGTTGGCCAACTGCACTAAGTGTGCAATAGGTGTAGCCTCCATTGAATTCGACATCTGGATAGTAATTTCTTTTTGCATGACGTCCTCCTGAATAACTAATAAAACCTAGAGCTGGCTATTTTAAACTCTCAGCCATTTTCGCCAGCTTTTTCAACCGATGGTTAACACCTGATTTGCCGATTGGCGGATCAAGATATTGACCTAAATCACCTAGTGGTGTGTCGGGGTGCTCTAACCTAACCAATGCAATCTCTTGTAGTTGTTCTGGCAGAGTATCAAGCCCCAGTTTAGATTCAATAAGATGGATATCCTCAATCTGGCGTACTGCTGCACTGACCGTCTTGCTTATGTTAGCTGTTTCGCAGTTAACCTTTCGGTTTATTCTACCACGCACTTCTTTGACTACTCGAATATTTTCGAGATCCATAACAGAATGAGCGGCTTCCATCACCCTAAGGATTTCCACGATTTGTGCTCCCTCCTTTAGGTATACCACATCCTTATCATTTCTTTTGACGATTTTTGCGTCAATATCATAGGCTTTCATAGCCTTTATTACCAAGAAAGCCTGTTTTTCGTTGTGACAAACCATCTCAAAATGATATCCCTTGCTTGGATCTGATATAGAACCTGCCGCCAAAAATGCTCCTCTCAGAAACGCTCTCTTGCAGCACGGCTGCTGAAGAACCAGTTCTTCAACCATAGTGCTATCCTCAGAAAGCTTAAGCATTTTTTTAGTCTCTAAAGAGACATCTGCAGTAAGTGCTGTGACATCTTTCCCTATATTAAGGGTTTTATTTAATAAAGTAAAGACTTTTCTGTTCAAAGGGTCATCATTCTTTATTTGAAAGCTATCCAACCCTTGAATAATAATAATTCCCGCCAACTCAGCCACTGTGCAATGCCGACTTTTGGGGATTATCGAAAACAGTTCTTTTTTAACATCCTTTGAAAATGACAATTACTTTCCTCTCAATGCATCCTTACCAATATCTCGATGCTCAATCTTGAGTCCATAGGACTCATCGCTGTTAAGTGACTCAAATATTTTGTTTGCAAGACAAACCGAACGATGCTTGCCGCCAGTGCATCCCACTGCAATAACAAGTTGATTCTTCCCTTCCTTAATGTAGTTAGGAATAAGAAATTTGATTAAATCAGTTGTTTTGTCGAGAAAAACATTGGCCTCATCATACTTTAGGACAAAATCCTGTATAGGCTTATCGTTGCCTGTGAATGGTCTAAGTTTGGTATCGTAATATGGGTTTGGTAAAAACCTTACATCAAATACCAAATCGGCATCCTCTGGGATGCCATACTTAAATCCAAAAGATATAATAGTAACAAAAAGACTTTTGTAGTCCACATCGTCGACAAAAATCTTTTCTAATTCTTCTTTTAGCTCTCTGGTAAGAAGGTGGGTTGTATCTATTACGTAGTCTGCTTCGTCACGAAGGAAGCCAATTGACTCTCGTTCTTTGACTATTCCTGCTGCAATTCGCTCGCGGCCTGAAAGTGGATGATTTCGACGTGTTTCCTTGTATCTTTTAATAAGGACATCGTCCTCTGCGTCCAAGAAAAGTATGGAATACTGCCTCTGATCATTGTCTAACTCTTGCAATATGTCCGGCAAAAGCTTCATTGATGTGCCATTTCGTACATCAATTCCGACTACAACTTTCTGGTCAAAGCCTCCATTTTCAGCCAATTCCACTACACTCTTGAGTAATTGTATAGGCAAATTATCAACGCAATAATAGCCCATGTCCTCAAGCATCTTGAAAGCTGTATTTTTACCTGCTCCTGACATTCCTGTTAGAATTAGTAGCTTCAATTAATATTCCTCCCTACAATTCTCACCTCCGGAGTGAGATGCACTCCGAATTGTGCAAAAACAATATCGTCAACTTCTGCCATAAGCTTTAGCACATCTGAACATTTTGCATTATTTTTGTTAATAACAAAGCCACAATGCTTCTCAGAAACCTGTGCACCGCCTACAGTATAACCTCTAAGACCGGCATCATCAATAAGTTTGCCGGCGAAATACCCCTTTGGGCGCTTGAATGTAGAGCCAGCGCTTGAGTAATTGAGTGGCTGCTTAGAAACTCTTTGATTGCGAATGTCTTCGATTCTGGCCTTGATTTCTTTAGCATCGCCTTGTTCAAGCTTGATTGTAGCCTCAAGAACTATACCACCATTTTCCATTAACGATGAATGTCTGTAGGATAAATCAAGCTCATCCGGCTTGTATTCGACAATACGATAATCGTCTGTCAAAACTTTGACACTCACAAGTACATCCTTAAGCTCGCCGCCGTATGCGCCTGCGTTCATATATACTCCGCCACCAATGGAGCCAGGAATACCAGATGCAAACTCTAAACCTGTAAGTCCTACCTCTGCTGCTTGGTTGGCAACGCTTGAAAGCATAGCGCCTGCCTCTGCCCTAATTGTTGTACCTTCAATTTCGATTGCAGCAGCCGGTTTAGCCAAGGATATAACTACTCCTTCGATGCCATCATCGCTTACCAACAGATTGCTGCCATTGCCAATAACCATAAAAGGTACTGCATTTTTTTGAAGCAGTTTAATAAGTGGAACCACCTGAGAAATAGATGGCTCCACATAAATATCTGCAGGTCCACCGATTTTGAAGGTGGTATGTCCACTCATAGGCTCATTTTCATAAACCTGTAGGTCCGAAAAATCCTTCTGCAGTTTTTCTATTAAATCCGTGTAATTATGCATACTTAATAAATGCCTCATAACCTAGTAATGCTTCGTATAAATCTACCTTTGAGATAATCTCTGCTGGTGCGTGCATTGAAAGCACTGCTACCCCTGAATCGATTACCTGCATATTGTAGTTGCCCATGATTGCTGCGATTGTGCCACCGCCACCTTGGTCAACCTTGCCAAGCTCTGCTGTCTGCCAGAACACATTGTCCTTGTCCATGATAGCTCTAACCTCTCCAACGTATTCTGCCGAAGCGTCGTTGGAATTAGACTTGCCTCGAGAGCCTGTATATTTGTTAAATACCAATCCTCGACCAAGATAAGCCGAATTGTTCTTTTCAAATGCTGATGTATAGGTTGGGTCTAATGCTGCAGACACATCTGATGAAAGAACCTTTGAATTGGAAAGGGCACGTCTGAGCTTTAGTTCAGAGTAATCTCCCACTAGATTGTATAACTCTGCCAAAGTATTTTCGAAGAATCTTGACTCCATACCTGTGGCTCCCACAGAGCCGATTTCTTCTTTGTCTACCACAAGAGCGCAGGCTGTTCTTTTAAGCTTTTTGCTGTTGTTTAAAAGAGCCATTACCGATGGATAGGCACATACTCTGTCGTCCTGACCGTATCCTAAAATCATAGAGCGATCAAAGCCAAAATCTCTGGCTGGCCCAGCTGGTACAACTTCTATTTCAGCAGAAATCAAATCCTCTTCCTCAAATCCGTATTTATCTTTGAGAAGCTTTAGGACGTTGTTTTTAACTGCATCCTTTTCCTTTTTGCCAGCCTTTCCAAACTCTGGAATGCTACCAACGATAACGTTGAGATCTTCACCCTCGATTACCTTGGCACCCTTTTTATCCATCTGATCTGATGCAAGATGAATAAGAAGATCAGAAATACCAAACACTGGATCTGATTCCTCCTCACCAATATTGACGTTAATTACCTGACCGTCTTTTTGGGCAACCACACCGTGTAAGGCAAGCGGAATTGTAACCCACTGATACTTTTTGATGCCACCATAATAGTGAGTATCCATGTAAGCAAGGTCGGTGTCTTCATATAGAGGATTTTGTTTTAAATCCATTCTTGGGCTGTCAATGTGGGCACCTAGAATATTGATACCCTTTTCAATTGGCTCTGAGCCAATGGTGAAAATAGCAAGCTCCTTGCCCTTGTTTACCGCATATACCTTGTCGCCAGCCTTAAGTTTTTTCCCGCTGGCTATTACGTCGTCTATGTTTTTGTATCCGGCTTTGTCTGCTGCTTCTACAAAGAAAGCAACACACTCGCGCTCGGTTTTGCACTTTGACAGGAACTTGCGATAGTCCTCACCAAAATCCATAACCTTTTTTAAATCTTTTTCTGAAGTGTATTTACTCCATGCATTTTTGCGTTCCATTAATAATTATTGCTCCTGTTCTATAAAGCAAATTAATTGCCTGCCATGTTATTTTGAACCCTGCGATAAAGCTCCTCAGCTGCATTGTATCCCATCTTCTTTTGACGATGGTTTACAGCTGCTGTCTCGCAGATGATAGCAAGATTTCGACCTGGTCTAATTGGGAGTGAATGACATGTGACATCAATACCTAGAATGTTCATGTATTCCTCTGTCATTCCAAGACGATCAAATTCTTTTTCTTTTGTCCAGTCTTCAAGCTTGATAACCAAATCAATTCTTTGCTCGTCCTTAACAGCCTCAACACCATAGAGAGATTTAACATCGATGATACCGATGCCTCGAAGCTCGATTAAGTACTGAGTGATTGAAGGGGCACGGCCGTATAGTCTCTCGTTGTTTGGACGTCTGATTTCGACAACATCGTCTGAAACAAGACGATGTCCACGCCTGATTAACTCCAGCGCTGCCTCGGATTTACCTATTCCAGATTCACCTGTGATAAGTAAGCCCTCGCCGTATACATCTACAAGTACACCGTGGATAGTTGTATATGGTGCAAAATCCATGTTTAAAGAGAAAATCAAATCTGACATGAATTCTGATGTTGAACGATCTGTTCCAAGAAGAGGTATGTTGGCCTTTATAGCCGCCTTTAAAATACCAGGACCTGGCTTTTCACCTCGACAAAAGATTACGCAAGGAATCTCGTATGAGAATAGCTTTTCAAAGCTCTCTGACATCTCCTCCTCGCTCTTTTTAGATAAGTATGCAGCCTCTACATTTCCGATAAGCTGGATTCTACTAGGCTCGAAATGCTCGTAGAAACCATGTAACTGCAAGGCCGGTCTGTTAACGTCTGCAACTGTAACATGTGCTTCCTCTAGATTAAGCTCTGGTGTGTAGTTGATAAGATTGAATCTTTCTTGTACTGTAGCAACAGTTACGAACTTGTTATTTGCCATAGAAAAGCCCTCCGATTTTTATTATATGTAAGATTGATTTTAGACTTTTGACACTTATATATGATAGCTCATTTTTTCAAGAATTCCTAGGGTGAAAGTAGTTGTATACATTCTCTGCAGCTTCTTTTGTCATTGATTCTGTCTCCATTAAATCCTCGATAGAGGCCTGTGCCATTTTCTCTGCAGATGCATACTTTTTCATAAGCGCCTTGCGACGCTTTGGTCCGATAGCATCTATATCATCCAAAAAGCTGTGAACCTGCCCCTTACTTCTGAGACTTCGATGATACTCTATAGCAAATCTATGAGCCTCATCCTGTAGCCTTGTGATTAGCTGGAAGCCCTGAGAATGTGTGTCGATAGGCAATTCCACATCGTTGTAATACAAGCCTCTAGTTCTGTGATGGTCATCCTTGACCATGCCTGCAATCGGAATGTTTAAACCTAGTTCCTCCATCACCTGCTTGGCTATATTTACTTGTCCTTTTCCACCGTCCATCATAATGATATCCGGGAACTTGGTAAAGCTGTCCTCTGCCTTACCACCGTTTGCTTCTAGCTCCTCTATACCGTGGAAAAAACGCCTTGTAAGCACCTCGTGCATAGATGCGTAATCATTTGGCCCCTCCACGGATTTAATCTTGAATTTGCGGTAATCTGAACGTTTAGGCTTTCCCTTTTCAAACACAACCATAGAGCCAACAGATTGGAACCCAGAAATATTGGAAATGTCATATGCTTCCATTCTGCTAGCTCCTGAGATTCCAAGAAGATCTGCAATCTCTTTCATGGCGCCTATAGTTCTGCCCTCTTCTTTTTTGATTTTCTCTCTGTCTTGATCAAGAACCATCTGAGCATTTTTTGCTGCAAGCTCAACAAGCTTTTCCTTAGAGCCACGCTTTGGAGTTCTAACATAAACTCGCGAGCCTTTTTTGTTGGTGAGCCAGTTTTCTATAAGCTCTGTCTCCTCTAGCTCGTACTGTAAGAAAATCTCTCGCGGAATAAAGGGAGTTCCTGTGTAATAATCCTTCAAGAAATACTCTAGCAATTCCTCCTTGGTATCATCCACTCTGATGTTGATAAAGAAGTGCTCCCGGCCAATCATCTTGCCACCGCGAATAAAGAACACCTGCACAACTGCATCCTCATCAGTTGATGCCATGGCGATGATATCTCTGTCTTCACCATCAAGTTGTGTTGCCTTTTGCCGGCCGACACAAGTTTTGACGGATTCTATCAAATCACGAAACATAGCGGCTCTTTCAAAATCCATATCTTCTGAAGCTGCTAGCATCTTGTCTTCGAGCTCTTTGATTGTCTCTGCATAATCTCCATCTAGAAAACGAATCACTTCATCTACGTTTTTACGATATTCCTCCTGTGGAATGTTCCCCTGACAAGGACCTAAGCATTGACCGATGTGATAATTTAAGCAAGGGCGTTTTTTGCCGAAACTCTCTGGCAGCTTCATTGCGCAGGTGCGGATTTTATATAGCTTTTGCACTAGCTCGATAGTGTCGTGCACTGCTCCTGCAGATGTGAAAGGTCCAAAAAACTTGCTGCCATTCTTCTTTAGACTTCTTGAAAAAAGCACACGAGGATAGGCTTCACTCAAGGTGATTTCAATATATGGATAAGTCTTATCGTCCCGGAGCATTGTGTTGTACTTTGGACGATATTCCTTTATTAAATTGCATTCTAAAATAAGGGCTTCAAGTTCAGAATCTGTAACTATGAATTCAAAATAATCTATATTTTGAACCATTTGCTTCTTCTTAAGGCCCTCATCATGGCTAGGCTGAAAATACTGTCTCACTCGATGTCTGAGAGATAGCGCCTTGCCCACATATATAATTTCATCATTGCGACCGTGCATTAGATAAACTCCCGGTTGATCCGGGAGTTTACTAAGGTCTTGTTCAGTTACCATACTTTTTACTCATCAAAAATATTTGCTTTAACATCATCTTTTGATTTGTCTAGATTTACTGACTCAGATTTATCATCCTTTGAATCTGATTTTTCTTTTATAGAATCTGACTCATCCTCAAAGATGTTTGTTTTCTCTTCTTCTTCTGGCTCTGGGATACCTTTGATTTCTCTAAATATCTTCATGAACTCTTTACCAGTGATTGTCTCGTGCTCAAATAGATAATCGGAAATCTTATCAAGGCTTTCCATGTTTTCAGAAAGAAGTTCTTTTGCCTTGGCGTATGCATTGCTAATCATCTGAAGAACTTCGCCATCAATATCTGCCGCAGTGTTTTCGCCGCAAATAAGAGATGCTCTGCCATCAAGATACTGGCTTTCAACCGTTGCTAGTCCCATCATGCCGAATTTTTCGGACATACCGTATCTAGTGACCATAGCTCTGGCAATCTTTGTTGCCTGCTCGATATCGTTTGCAGCACCTGAAGTGTAGCTACCAAACTTGATATCCTCAGCTGCTCGTCCACCCATGAAGGTGACAATCTTGGCGATTAACTCATCCTTGGTCTCAAGGAACTTTTCTTCTTCTGGTGTCTGAAGTGTATAACCAAGTGCTCCCATAGTACGAGGAACAATTGTAATCTTTTGAACTGGCTCGGCATCCTTTTGAAGTGCAGATACAAGTGCGTGTCCAACCTCGTGATAAGAAACGATTTTGCGTTCCTTTTCGCTCATTGCTCTGTCTTTCTTTTCCTTGCCTCCAACTGCTACAAGCTCAAACGCCTCGAATAAATCCTTTTGGTTGACGTAAGGACGCTTGTCCTTTACTGCAAGGATTGCTGCCTCGTTGATAATATTCGCAAGGTCGGAACCTACAAGTCCAACTGATGCAAGTGCTATAGCGTCCAAATCAACTGATTCATCCATCTTGACATCCTTGGCGTGAACCTTGAGAATTTCAAGACGCCCCTTTTGATCAGGTCTATCTACAATAATACGCCTATCAAAACGTCCTGGACGAAGAAGTGCCTTATCAAGGACTTCTGGACGGTTGGTCGCAGCAAGAATAAGTAGACCCTTGTTTGTATCAAAACCATCCATCTCTGAAAGGAGCTGATTAAGTGTCTGCTCACGCTCGTCGTTGCCACCGCCATAGTGCGCGTCACGGCTCTTACCTATGGCATCAATCTCATCGATGAACACGATACATGGTGCCACCTTTTGTGCCTCCTTGAAAAGATCACGCACACGGGATGCACCGACACCGACGAACATCTCTACGAAATCTGAACCTGCAAGAGAAAAGAAAGGAACTCCCGCTTCACCTGCTACTGCCTTGGCAAGAAGTGTCTTACCTGTTCCTGGAGGGCCTACCAAAAGTGCACCCTTAGGAAGCTTAGCTCCGATTTCTGTGTATTTCTTTGGATTGTGGAGGAAATCTACCATTTCCTGGACCGATTCTTTGGCTTCATCCTGACCGGCCACATCCTTAAATGTGACACCTGTAGCGCGCTCCATGTTGTAGAGCTTGGCGTTCGATTTGCCAACACCCATTGGGCCTCCGCCCATACGCTTCATCAAAAATCCAAACAATACCCAAAGTAGTACCAATGGAAGTACGAAGGATAAAATATTGTAGATGATTGCCGCTGTGGAATCAGGAATTGTTCCTTCGTATTTGACCTTGTGTTTATCTAATTTATCAAGCAGATCATCATCACGAAGCTGTGCTGTATATAGCTTTACATTGGTACTCTGGCCGCTGGCTTGATATACCTGCGCCAACGCCTTTTCCTGATCTGAAAGACCATAGGTTGCGCCCTCTACCAAAGTGATATTGATAACATTATCCTTGAAGTTGACCTCTTTGACCTGATCATCCTCAACAAGCTTTAAAAACTCAGTGTATGATATTTCCTTGTTGCCCCCAGCTTGGGCTCCCTTATACATCATACTTGTAAAGAACAACGCTATAAGCACTAGAATTCCTAATGTATAGAAGGGCTGATGATTCTTTTTATTATTTCCACCATTCTGGTTGTTGTTATTCTCGTTCACAACTGCCTCCGTATTATCTAAATTTCATCCTCTTTAATTTATCATAAAATACCGTAAAAGTATCGTTTTTAATAAATTTTTAATAGATATTAATCGGTTATAAAATACGGTCAGAAAATCTAACTGTTATCCACCTAACTAATAATTATGTCCCTGGTCGGACGAGAAGATGTTTATCCGCCAGGGACATATATTCTTGGGATTATTTAGAGAGGATTTCGGTGTCGTTGGTGAATTCCGTGCCTGATACTTCTTCGAATTTGTGAAGCAGATCTTCGATAGTAAGCTTTTGCTTTTCTTCACCGCTGATGTTGAGAATAACCTTTCCTTCATTCATCATTATGAGTCTGTTGCCGTATCGGATGGCATCACGCATGTTGTGAGTAACCATCATGGCTGTGAGACCATGCTCTTTGATGAGCATATCTGTAATCTCCAAAACCTTGGCAGCAGTCTTTGGATCAAGGGCTGCTGTGTGCTCGTCAAGAAGAAGCACCTTTGGCTTTTGAAGAGTAGCCATGAGCAGTGTAAGTGCCTGTCGCTGACCGCCTGAAAGGAGACCAACCTTTGCTGTAAGTCTATCTTCAAGACCAAGCCCTAGCTCTTTGAGCATCTCGTGATACTGAGCGCGCTCAGAACGAGTAACACCCCATCCTAGACCTCTGAATTGACCTCTTCTAAATGCAAGAGCCATATTTTCATCGATTTGCATGTTGGCTGCTGTTCCCGTCATAGGATCCTGGAATACGCGACCTAAATATTTGGCGCGCTTGTATTCAGGAAGTCCTGTAACATCAATGCCATCAATAGTGATGCTGCCATCATCTACTGGCCATACACCGGCAACAGCATTAAGGAATGTGGACTTACCTGCTCCATTTCCACCGATTACTGTACAAAACTCGCCCTCCTCTAGATGAAGTGATGCTCCATCCAAAGCGACTTTTTCATTTATCGTTCCAGGATTGAAGGTTTTTCTGATGTTTGTAGCATTAAGCATTGCCGTTACCTCCTCTCCTCGCAGCTTTGCGGTATGAGCTGTTCATCTGAGCTTTGATGTGAGGAACAGCCAAGAATACAGCCACTATGAATGCAGTGAAGAGCTTCATGTCGTTGGCTGGCATCTTTGCCCAAAGTACAATTGCAATAAAGATGTAGTAAAGAATTCCACCCACTACAACAAAGGCAAGAGACACGCTAAATGTCTTGCGTTTTCTAAAAATTGCATTGCAAAAGACTTCGCCGATTATGATTGCAGCCAAGCCAATTACAATAGCACCACGTCCCATGTTAACATCTGCGTTACCAGAGAATTGCGCAATAAGGGCACCTGCCAATGCAACTATGGCATTTGAAATAACAAGACCAAGTACCTTCATGCGGTTGACATTGATACCCTGAGCTTTGGACATTGCAGGATTAGTACCTGTAGCTCTGATTGCAGAACCAAGTTCTGTTCCAAAGAACCAGTACATAATTGCAATTATTACGACAGCAAAAACAAGCACAGTTATAAGTGCATCTGTCTTGTATCTGAGTGATATTGCCAAATTATATTTATCAACCGAAATTGGTGTGTTTGGCTGATTTAATGTAATTCGCAGATTGATTGAATATAGAGCAAGCTGAGTAAGGATACCTGCCAAAATATCAGGGATACCAAGCAATGTGTTTAGTATACCTGTGAGTAATCCTGCAAGTGCACCTGCAACAAATGCAAGCACCAACGCAAGGTACCACTCATGTCCTGTTATTATTGTCATTGCCGCAACAGCGCCACCTGTCGCAAATGATCCGTCTACTGACAAATCGGCAAAATTTAGTAATTTGAATGTTATGAAAATGCCAAGTGCCATTATTCCGTATATAACACCCTGAGCCACTGTACCCGGCATTCCTGATATAAGTGTTCCTATGTCCATTTTAAACTCCAAAGAGCAAGGTCAAATTGACCTTGCCCACTATTATTTTTATTTTAGTTTACTGAAAAAATAGTTCTTAGAATTATTTATCTTTGTCTGCCTTGATTGCTTCGTAATCCTTTGGAATATCAACACCGAGTGTTTTAACTATTTCTTCGTTGTATTCTTTTGTAAATTCAGTTGCATACTGGATGTCCATCTTTGCAGGGTCAGCACCATTTACAAGAATTTCGTAAGCCATTTCGCCTGCGGCTCTACCAATGTCATAGTAAGAAATTGAAAGTGTAGCTACGCCACAATCCTTACAGATGCCTTCTTCGCCAGCGATGATTGGAACCTTTGCTGTCAAAGCTATGTTGTTGATTGTCTGACCGCAGTTTGCAGCAACGTTGTCTGTAGGTACATAGATAACATCGCTTGAATCACATGCAGTCTGTACAACTGTTGAGACATCACTTGAGTCAGAGAATGTATACTCAGAAACTTTGTAACCATATTCTTCAAGATATTTTGTTATTTCTTTAACCTGGAAGATTGAATTATCCTCGCCTGAGCAATAGATAATACCAACTTCTTTTGCGTCTGGATATAGTTCGTGAAGCATGTCGGCCTGCTCGTCAAGTGGAGCCAAATCAGATGTGCCAGTAACATTGATTCCAGTTGAACCTGTCCAGTCTTTTAAATCTATGCCAAGTGCTGAAGCATAATCTGTAATGGATGTAGCAACGATAGGAATATCACTTGTAGCAGTCTGGCTGGCCTGTAATGCAGGAGTCGCATTAGCCATAATTAAATCAACATTGTCAGACACGAATGAATTGGCAAGTGTTGCACAAGTTGTGCTGTCGCCAGATGCATTCTCAACAGTGATTGTAACCTTGTCGCCAAGCTTTTCTTTGAGGGCATCTTCAAAACCCTTTGTCGCTGCGTCAAGAGCCTTGTGCTGCATAAGTTGAATGACACCTACGTTGTATGTTTTGTCATCAGCCTTTGCTTCTGTCTGTTCAGACGAAGCTGAGTCAGAGTTACCCTCGCGCTTTGCAGCGGAATCTGTACCGCAGGCAATTAAAGATAATGCCAATGCAGACAATGTAATCATACTCAAGAATTTTTTCATTTATCTCTCCTCCTAGTATTGTTCAGTGTGTTCACTTTAGCACTTTTAATAGGTAAAGTCAATTTTCGGCCTTAAAAGAAAGAGTCAAAAAAAGACCTAAGACAAATTGTCTTAGGTCTAGAAAGTCATATCTATTATACTAACTCAAGAACAACTTCCATAGCTGCATCACCCTTACGTGGTCCAATCTTAACGATACGTGTGTAACCACCCTTGCGATCAACATACTTTGGTGCAACTTCATCGAATACAAAGTTTGCCATGTCTACTTTGTGTGACTCGCTCTTCTTTTCACCCTTAGCTGTTGGAGTATAAAGAACCTGCATCATCTGACGACGAGCGTGAAGTCTTGAAGGAGAATCCTTCTTGATTTTCTTGTCTACTGTATCGTATACAGTAACCTTCTTGCCGTCTACTACTTCTTTAACTCTCTTGCCGTCTTTATCTTTGCGAGCAACCTTAGCCTGAACTGTAACTTCTTCGAAGTTATCCTTTTCCTTTACGCCAAGTGTAATGATGTGCTCAGCAATCTTCTTAACTTCTTTAGCTTTTGCTTCAGTAGTAACAATCTTGCCGTGATAAAGAAGCTCAGTTACCTGATTTCTTAAAAGTGCTTTTCTCTGTGAAGATGTTCTGCTTAACTTTCTGTACTTTGCCATTTCTTTTCTCCTTAT
>JAEEGL012098913.1_pt1 | contig 31401 bp, 25 predicted proteins | sample 9134231 | NCBI WGS metagenome assembly JAEEGL01 (sample SAMN16246548, study PRJNA631951) | gut metagenome | biome: gut microbiome; feature: rumen; material: fiber-attached | host: Bos | place: Iran: Karaj | collected 2018-10 | reverse complement strand
TATGAATAATTGTTCATATGTTTAATCAATATATCAACAGGAGGATTTACAAAATGAGAAAATCATACAAGATCGAAGTGGACTGCGCTAACTGCGCAAACAAGATGGAAGAAGCCGCAGCCAAGACTGCAGGTGTTAAGAGTGTCACTGTTAATTTCATGACTCTCAAGATGAATGTTGAATTCGAAGACGGTGCAGATGAAAAAGCCGTGATGCAGGATGTGCTTAAGAACTGCAAAAAGGTGGAAGACGATTGCGAGATCTATCTTTAAGAAGGAATCGATATGAATAAGAAACAGAAAAAAATGCTGATCCGCATCATCATTACAGTCATACTGATAGTGGTGCTGCATATAGCGTATTCCATTCTCGGCGAAGGCGAAGATGCTGTGATCCCTTCAATATACTGGGCGCTCATCTACCTTATTCCCTACTTTGTCATAGGCTGGGATATACTCAGAAAATCTTTTAAGGGTATACTGAACCGCCAGATATTCGATGAGAATTTCCTTATGTCAGTGGCAACCATAGGCGCTTTTGCCATAGCTCTCTATGAGGGCAGCGGCGAGTATGCCGAAGCCGTAATGGTAATGCTGCTATATCAGATCGGTGAACTGTTCCAGAGCTATGCCGTAGGAAAGAGCCGCAAGAACATTTCCGAGCTAATGGATATTCGTCCCGACTATGCCAATATAGAAGAAGACGGCGAGCTCAAAAAAGTCGATCCGGATGAAGTCGCGATAGGAACTGTCATAGTTGTCCGTCCCGGTGAAAAGATTCCCATCGACGGAGTTATTGTTGAAGGCGATTCCAGCTTAAACACCAGTGCCCTTACCGGCGAGAGCAAGCCCAGAGACGTGCTCTGCGGCGATGAAGTCATCAGCGGCTGTATAAATATGACCGGCGTGCTGAAGATACGTACCGAAAAAGAATTCGGTGAATCGACAGTATCCAAGATCCTGGAGCTGGTAGAGAATTCTTCTTCGCAGAAATCTTCTTCGGAGAATTTCATAACCAAATTTGCCAGATACTACACTCCGATCGTATGTATCTGCGCTCTTGCGCTGGCCCTGCTGCCGCCCCTGTTCTTACTGATCACAGGGCATGACGCAGGCTGGAGTTCCTGGGTATACAGGGCACTTACTTTCCTTGTCATCAGCTGTCCCTGCGCTCTGGTGATCTCGATACCTTTAAGTTTCTTTGCCGGTATAGGCGGAGCCAGCCGTGAAGGTATACTTGTAAAAGGCTCCAATTATCTGGAGGCGCTTTCCAAAACCGGCATCGTAGCTTTTGACAAGACCGGTACCATGACCATGGGCATCTTTGAAGTCAGCGCCATACACCACGGTACCATGGAATCCTTAAGCCTGCTTGATTATGCGGCGCATGCCGAGTGCTTCTCCTCACATCCCATATCCAGAAGCATACAGAAAGCCTGGCTTGACGGATTGGTATGGCAGATAGATGTCAATACCGGTGAGGCTGTGCCTGTAAGGACACCCGAAAGTTCTAAATACAAACACAGCATTACACGTGACCGCGTCAGCAGTGTCAAAGAGCTGCCAGGCGGCGGTATCAGCGCCATAGTTGATAATAAAAAACTCCTGCTCGGAAATACCCGTCTGATGAAGGAAAACGGCATTTCCTATAAGGAATGCGAAGGTGATCACGGCACGGTAGTCCATGTAGCCATGGACGGTGAATATGTAGGCCATCTGGTAATCTCCGACGTTATCAAACCCGGATCAAAGGAAGCCATAGCAAGCCTCAAGAAAAGCGGAGTGCGCCGCAGCATAATGCTCACCGGTGATGCCCGTAACGTAGCAGACGAAGTTGCTGCCGAGATAGGAATAGACGAAGTTCATTCCGAACTCCTGCCTGAAGACAAAGTAAGATATGTCGAGCAGCTGCTTGAAGAAAAGAAAGGCAAAGAACAGCTTGCCTTTGTGGGTGACGGCATAAATGATGCTCCCGTTCTCTCCAGAGCTGACTTAGGAATAGCAATGGGCGCCCTGGGTTCCGATGCCGCAATAGAAGCAGCCGACATAGTCCTGATGGATGACGATCCCCGTAAGATTGCCAAAGCCATCCGTATTTCCCGCAAATGCATGCGTATAGTATACGAAAATATATGGTTTGCCATAGGCATCAAGTTTATCTGCCTGATACTCGGAGCTTTGGGCTTTGCAAATATGTGGCTCGCCATCTTTGCCGACACGGGCGTAATGATACTCGCAGTACTCAATTCGATCCGCGCACTCTTTACCAAAAAACTATAATGAAGGCTTCTCCCATAGTGAGAAGCTGTCATCCCGAAGGGATGACTGATGAGGGGTACATATATGAAGAAAAGCAAAAAATCATCCATCGAACAGTTATACGACCTTGCCGAACTCTTCAAATTTTTCGGAGATTCCACAAGAATACGCATACTCTATGAACTCATTGACTCGGATATATGCGTGGCCGATCTGGCTGCTGCCCTTAACATGACTCAGTCTGCGGTATCACACCAGCTCCGCATACTTAAACAAAGCCGGCTCATAAAGAGCCGGCGTGAAGGTAAACAGATCTTCTATTCACTTGATGACGATCATGTAAAGAAGATGATCGAACTGGGAATGGAACACATCACCGAATGAATTATTCTCCTTGCGCTTTTCTTCCGTAACGTTTCGTTATCTTAAACTTGATCGTTCTGGTACCGCCAAAGCTGCCGCTTCCCGTAACGGTGATCTTGGCGGTTCCTTTTTTCAGATTCGAAGTATAGTAAAGTACATGATACTGTCCGAGCGCATCCATGCGGCTGCCGTTGTAATAGTATGCATGTATTCCCTGTTCTTTACTGTCATAGCCAACAGGTATGGGTTTGATCTGTCTGCCCGTATATTCAAAGGGATCGGTAATGAAAGTGATCTTTGATATATCATCTTTTACTAGCATATACTCACAGTCTTTGGTAAGCGGCTGTCCCTTCTCATCTTTTCCGGAGTAATTTCCTTTGCCGTTAACAGACAGACGTATCACACAGCCTTCCGGCAGTATATCCCCGGGCTGTATTTTTTCTCCGGCCATCCTGTTTTCTTTAACGGCGCTGTCCTTTACTCTGACAGTAGTATAATAAGCGTAGGTATAAGCTGCCTTATTGTAATCCGTGCCGGACTTCAGTTTTCCTCCGTCTACATCAAACAGCACGTACGGACTCTTATAATTGCCCGTTTTGTCCATATACACTATATTGCCCGCCAGCATTGAAGTCTCTCTTATGTCGGGGGCCTGTATCCTGAAATACCGTTTCACGCTTCCGCAATAATTCCCCTTGCCTGTAAACTTTACATAGGGATCTTTACTGCTGTTAACGGATTTATTATTATAATACTTTAACTTTATATCGCTGCCTTCTCTTAAAACCTTTCCGCTGACTGCGTCATTCATGACGATCATTCTCTTCTTCATCATATTTCCGTTTTTGGAGAATCTCAATTCACCGGGAATGCTGATACTTATGCGTCCCGAAAACTCCTTTATATTGCAGCGTTTGATCTTAAAGTTCTTTTTAATCGTTCCGGAATAGGCGCCCATTCCCGTGATGATCAGCCTTGCGGTGCCCGCATTCAGGTTCTTCTCATAAGCAACAAGCATATCTTTGCCTTCTTCAAGTCTGCTTCCGCTTATCTTGCTCCTGACATTGAGCTCGGCATCGGAGAACACCACTTCGCTTCCCGTATAATACTGCTCCTTCGGGAAAGAAATAAAACTCTTTTTGATCGAATATCCTGTTATGGTAAAAGGCAGTTTGATAAAGCCCGCATATTCACTGTCATCCGGTCTTGCGCTGATCAGAACATAAGCTCTTCCGGTGCATTTGTTATCTGAAAGGCTGACTTCAAATCTGTTAAGATCAGCAGCCGTTAAGCTCAGTTTCCCGCTTTTAAGCTTCAGCCTGCTGAGATCCGGCTCCTGTCCCTCCTTTGAAGGATCAAGTTTTACTTTTCTTGTATAGCCTGATGCAGTCATCTCATTAAGGCTTATCCTCGTGTCCACTCGAAGCTTTATCACCCGCTCTCCGCTGTAGTTCTTCTTGCCTCTGATGACTATGGTATACTCACCGGGATTCATTACCATGCTCATGGAATGCTGCAGCTTAGCATCACCCTCTTCATAACACAGTACATCCGCATTTTTAAGCGAAAATGTCTTTCCTTTATACATGACTTTCGGTCTTACGCTCAGCCATTTCAATCTTCCCGAAGCATCCTTTTTAACACTTAAGCACATATCATCCGCTTCAAAATCATCACCGCTTATATCTATAGGCTTAATCCTGAAATAATAGATAAGCGGATGCATCTCATCGTTTTTGAAATTACCCTTCAGTGAAATCTTTACGCTTGCTTTTCCTGCATCCTTATTATTTAAATACTTCACCGAATAATCAGCTTTTTTCAGACGGATATTATTATAATAAACTCTTAAGTCTGCTATCTTTATCTTCTTACCTGTGTAATCATAAGACGGCTCTATACCTCTTACCCATATGCCCTGAGGCACACCGTTTTCACTTATGGTCTCCCAGTCCTCATCAGTGATATCACCTCTCACATCCTCCTCGGCTATACTGAATACCGCTTCGGATATCTCACTGCTCTTGTGCTTTGATGCCTCGTTTGCCGAAACAAAAGCCCTTACTCTTATGTCCCTGCCGCACATGCTCTCTTCCACGATTATCGGAGACAGATATTCCTTATAAGCTTCTTCATCAACAGCATAGAGTATCTTAAGTCCCTCTTCCGGCAACGCTGCGCTTATCTGTATCTGGTCTCCGACTTCCAGGTATCTTCCCGATGCGGAATAGATATAAGGAGGTGTAAGGCTTTCTTCCTCCACCACTACCTCACACTCTGCCCAAATGCCGCTGCTGGCTGCAGAAGTAGCACGTACTGTCGCTTTCCCCAGCTTAAGCGCTTTTACATTTCCCTTATCGTCAACGCTTACCGCATCGCCTTCCGCCACGCTCCAGATCACTGATTGAGGCGCAGACGAAGGTGTTACGCTTGCCTTTAACAGATACTCTGCGTCAGGCGGTATCACTACATGAGTCTGTGAAAGCTTTACTTCCACTTCGGGCATGAAGAAATCCACGTAATACTCCAGCGTCATTTCCGAAGCTCCGCTTATCCTCACCTTATAACGCTCGCCTGCCGTAGCTTTCAGCTTGTCCGGCTTAAAGATAACGCAGCCCTGTTGACCGTAATTAGCGTTATTAACGTAGAATTTTCCGTCACTCTTATCTTTTGAAAAATTCCAGACCTTACCGTCCTTCTCACTCTCCAGCTTGACTTCTATCTTGCTCTCATCCAACTTCCATCCGAAGCTGACGCTCCAGGGCATCCCATCATACATCCAGTCTATAGGCATATTTTCCGCAGGCCAGGCCACAGTTCTGGTGCCTGTTTTTCTGCCTCTGTCAAATACATACATTGCTTCGTATTTTTCAACCTGTCCGAAGCCTGTCTTCTTCATTTCCGGGTTAAGCGCCCATCTTCTGAGTCCCAGAGTGCTCTCATTCTTTTTATCCGGTATCCACACCTCCTGCACCGCCCGCGCCAGAGTGTCACAGTCTCCTGCAAGCAGGGACTGATTGGCTCCCGATCTGGCCAGTTCATAGAGCTCATCACTCATTCCCGCCGGTTTCACCGGTGGTCTCTTAAGGCTCTTATTGATCGCATTTACCAGGGACGCAGCCTGGGCTTTCGAAGTATAGGTGGTATCCCCGACAACATCGGCATCCAGTCCCGCTGCATAACGCACCTGGTTCAGCGCATTAAGCGCCGCAGTTTCCGCTTTATCTGTAAGGGTTCCTGCCGAATAAGGACTTGTAAGAGACGGCTGCAGCTTATAGACATCCGGAGCCTTCAGTCTGTTTGCCGGATTATCCTTTATGAACTTTGCTATTTCAGGCTGTGTGCGATGATAGACGTTCAGACTTGCCGTATCTTCCGAAACGGTATTATCCGAAACACTGTTATCCGAAACGATATCTTCGGAAACGCTGTTTGAAGAAATACTGTTATCCGACTCGCTGCCCGGAGCTGCATGACTGACCATGCCGCTGCCTCCCGGAAGCTGTGAGAACAGTATTATAAAAGACAATAAAAAAGAGATATATCTTCTGTAAATGGAGCGCATCGACTTCTCCCCCACCAAAAGTCAAAATAAGTACAGATATTATACCCCTAAACCCTGTTTTCGGTCAATCTCGTGAGATCCTGGTCTTTTTCATCTTTAACAGTGAATTCAGATACTCGGTGAGCAGTGTAAGCTCCTTTATATCAAGATCAGCCGAACGGCTGATGACTATGTCGCTGAAATTCTCCTCATACCTGTTGCCGAAGAGAATATGATCTGCCGAAGTATTTGTACTCTCGCAGATATTATAGAGAGTTTCACAGGAAAGTCCTTTTTTCCCGTTTTCTATATCAGACAGAAAATTGGGTGTGATATTTACCTTTTCGGCAAATACAAGCTGTGATTCATTTCTGTCCCGCCGAATTTTCCTTATTCTTGCCCCTGCTGCCTTTTGCTCTTTGTCGGTAAACATCTTAGGTCCTCCCTGATATATGCGAAAGCGGCGCTTCATCGCTCCCATATATCAAGGATATTCATCATCGTGTAGCTTTTGAACAAGCTATAGTTTATAAAATCTCGCTGTCAGCGACATTTTCATTCTCTGCCAGATTTTTCAGCAGTTCGTTTATATCAATTCCTGCCGGCACAGTCAGGACTACTGCTTCATCATTCTCCTCATATATACCCAGTCCGTATTCTTCAATAACATCTTTAAGAGAATCTCTATCCGCTCCGGGAGCATAAGTGACCATCAGCAGCGTGTATTCCGCTTCCGCCTCAGCCGTTTCTGCCCAAGCCGCGTCCGTAGAGCTTTCCTCCGCTTCACAGACTGCTTCGTCGCCCGTTGCTTCCGAAGACGGTACCGTTAAAAAGTTCATATCCTCATTTACATTCAGTTTTTTGTCTTTCCTGTCTTCACCTCTGCTGTATGCATACGAACTCGCGTCTGCTTCAGCTGTCGCTCCCGCAGCTTCATCAAAAGCTTCTGCAACAGCAGCCGTCTCTACGGCATTATCCCTCACATGATTAGCTGCAGGCACAGCAGTTTCAGCCGACTTGCTACCCCTGATCACGGGGATCGCTATGCAGATGCATAAAAGCGCTGCCGCAGCGGCGGTCACATATATCATCACTCGGTTAAATTTTATGACTTTTTTCTTTTTTACAGGCTGCTGTCTCTCATCCAGCCCCGCCTCTATCTTAGACCAGATATCCGGGGTCTCTTCGAGGACCATATCCCTGTATTCTTTATTCAGATCCCTCATCGAATCCGTACCTCCTCAAGCGCTTCATCGCTTCCCTGTACCGCCATGTCACTGTTCCCATCGGTATGCCTGTCTGTTCGGCAATCTCCTTGAAAGTCATATCAGACAGTACTTTCATCGAGACCACCATTCTCTCAGCTTCGTTCAGACTGTCAAGCGCTTCCTTCACGCTTATGTTTCCGACTACTGTTTCGGAAGTATCGGGAGGAGGATCGCTTCCGGCTCCCACCATATCTCCCACATCTTCATCTTCCGCGGCAAATACCAGCCTGTTTCTCTTTCTCATAAAATCTATGGCCTGATTCCTCGAGATCGTGGCTATATATGCCTTATGCGGACTTCCCTGTTTAAAAGAAGCCGCATTATCCCAGAGTTTCAGAAACACATCGGCACTCAGATCCTCCGCGTCCTCTCTGTTTCCGACTACACCGAATACAACCCTGTATACGTAGGGCATGTATTCCTGGTAGATCTCTTTCAGACCGTTGCGGTCGCCACGAACCATGGCCGCTACGCACTGTCCGAATCTTTCGTCAGTCATTATCGGTTTTCCCCTCTTGTTTAATATACGAATCTTAAACTCACATTTATGGATATTTTTCCTCTGATATTATATAATACCATTGCATAATAAATCAAACGGAGATTGCCATGGAAATAGAAAGAAAATTTCTGATAAAGTCACTGCCCGACTCTCTTGAAAGCTATTCATTTCATCTTATAGAACAGGGCTATCTTTCCACCGATCCTGTCGTACGCGTCCGGCGGGAAGATGATGATTATTATATGACTTATAAAGGAAAAGGCCTCCTTGCCAGGGAAGAATACAATCTTCCTCTTAACAAAGAAGCCTATGATCATCTGTTAAAAAAAGCAGACGGCAACATCATCACAAAGAAACGTTATCTTATCCCGATCGAGGGTACTTCACTGACAATAGAACTGGATATCTTTGAAGGTCTTTTCAAAGGGACCGTGATCGCCGAGGTCGAATTCGATACTCTCGAGGAAGCGGAAGCCTTTAATCCTCCCGACTGGTTCGACAGTGATGTGACCAACGACCGTCACTATTCAAACAGTTACTTATCCACGGTGGAACTTAAGAAACTTTAGATCCTTTTATCAGTTTCTTCCATATAAAGCATTCAGTTTCTTTATACGTTCGGCCAGTCCTTCGCTTAGGTCGCTCTTCTTAAGTCTCCAGCTCCAGTTGCCGCCCAGGGTAGACGGAGTATTTATGCGGCCCTCACTTCCCAGTCCAAGATAATCCTGCATGGGTATTATCGCCGTATCTGCCGTGCTGGCAAGTGCAAGACGTATCAAATCATTATTGATATCCTTTGCACTTTTAATGTTCAGATATTCCCTTGTATGTTTCTTGTCTTTGCTGTTCAGATTCCGATACCAGCCTTTTACGGTATCATTGTCATGTGTCCCGGTATAGACCACACAGTTCTTCTCATAATTATGAGGAAGGTAATCATTGTCCTCATTGCTGTCAAAAGCAAACTCCAGCACTTTCATTCCCGGGTATCCTGTCTTCTTTACCAGCTTTAACACGCTTTCAGTCAGGTATCCGAGATCTTCGGCTATTATATCCTTTTTGCCGAGCGCTTTTTTCATTGCATCAAAAAGCTCATATCCCGGTCCCTTCTCCCAGTGACCGCCCACTGCATTTTCCGCACCGTAGGGGATGTTGTAGTACTCATCGAAGCCTCTGAAGTGATCGATGCGCACCGTATCATACAATCTGAAGCAATGCTCAAGTCGCTTCAGCCACCATTTATATCCGGTCTTTTTATGATATGCCCAGTCATATAAGGGATTGCCCCAGAGCTGTCCCGTTGCAGAAAAATAATCGGGAGGACAGCCTGCCACTCCGGTCGGCGTGCCCTTCTTATCCGTCATGAACAGCTTGGGATCTGCCCAGTAATCCGCACTGTCATATGCCACATAGATAGGGATATCACCTATGATCTTAATCCCTTTCTTATTCGCATATTCTTTAAGCGCAAACCATTGCTTTGAAAACATATACTGCATAAAGGCATAGCAGCCCATGCTTTCGGCAATCGCTTTATCGCTTTTGATCTTATCAAGCGCAGCCTTTTTATGGGCTTTTAATTCCGGCTGCCACTTTTCAAAACTCTTACCCTTATTCGCGTCCTTGAGCGCCATGAATAGAGCATAATCATCCAGCCAGTATGCATTTTTCTTTACAAAGGCCTGATATGCTTTATCCTTTTCGATCCCGCTTTTCTTATATGCTTTTTTAAGAAGCTTAAATCTTCCCCTGTAAATCTTTTCATAGTCGATCCTTGAGGGATCTGAGCCGAAATCCACCCGCTCACATTCTTTCTTTGTAAGCCAGCCGTTTTTGATCAGTTCTTCCAGATCTATAAAATACGGATTGCCCGCAAAGGTAGAAAACGACTGATAGGGTGAATCGCCGTAACCGGTCGGCCCCAGAGGCAGGACCTGCCAAAATTTCAGTCCTGCGCTCTCAAGCAGATCCACAAATTCATATGCTTCTTTTGAAAAAGCTCCTATACCGTATTCGGAAGGCAGTGATGCCACCGGCAGGAGTATTCCGCTGCTTCTCATTTTAATCTCCAGATATCCTTATTGTATTCGGCTATGGTTCTGTCAGAGGAGAAGAAGCCCGCATTCGCTATATTGATCAGCATCATCTTTCTCCACCTGTTTCTGTTCTCGTAAGCGCTGAAAGCCTTATCTTTCATTTTAATATAAGCTTTAAGATCAAGCAAGCCCATAAACCAGTCTTTTCCGACTATCTCATTATAAAGCCTGTTTAGGCACTCTTTATTGCCTTTTGCAAGCACTTCTTTTGAGATGATGAAATCTACCGCTTCCTTTATAACCGGATCTTTTTCATATATCTCTTTCGCGTTGTATTTTTCATTATAGTTCTCTCTTAATTTCAATACCTCGTCGGATTTTTTTCCGAAGATAAAGATATTGTCATCTCCTACCAGTTCATGTATCTCCACATTTGCGCCATCGTCGGTACCGAGTGTCACTGCGCCGTTCAGCATGAACTTCATGTTGCCGGTACCCGATGCTTCCTGTGAAGCCAGAGATATCTGTTCGGATATATCACAGGCAGGTATCAGTTTTTCAGCATAACTCACGTTGTAGTTCTCAACGAATACAAGTTTGATATATTTATTTACCTTCGGATCTTTATTAATTATATCCGCCAAGGTCAGCAGCAGATGTATTATATCCTGAGCTATCCTGTAAGCAGGCGCAGCCTTTGCTCCGAAGATAAAAGTGATGGGACGTTTAGGCAGCTTACCCGAACGTATCTCCAGATATTTATGGATGATATAAAGAGCATTCATCTGCTGTCTCTTATACTCATGCATACGCTTTACCTGTATGTCGAATATCGAATCCGGATCGATGCTTATCTTTTCCTTCTTCTTTATATAGGCAGCAAGTTCCAATTTCTTTTTATACTTTATATCTTCTATTTCTTTAAGGAACTTTTTATCATTAACAAAGCTTTCAAGTTTTTTAAGTTCCGCTGCATCTTTCTTATATCCTGTACCTATGGTCTTATCTATGAGTTCCGTCAGTTCACTGTTGCAGGACAATAACCATCTTCTGAATGTGATGCCGTTTGTTTTGTTATTAAACTTTTTGGGATATATACGGTAGAAAGCATTCAGCTCCGTATTCTTAAGTATCTCGGTATGCAGGGCCGCTACACCGTTCACACTCATGCCGTAATGAATATCCATGTGAGCCATGTGTACTCTCTTCTGATCATCTATTATCCATACTTCTTTTTTATTCGGATATTTTTTTACGATACGCGCATTAAGTTCTTCTATTATGGGAAGAAGCTGGGGTACGGCTTTCTTAAGATATTTAATCGGCCACTTCTCAAGCGCTTCGGCAAGTATGGTATGATTTGTGTAAGCGCAGGTCTTCGACACTACAGCTATCGCCTCATCCATAGTGAAGCCTTCTTTTTCGGTAAGTATGCGTATCAGTTCGGGGATCACCATCGAGGGATGTGTATCATTGATCTGTATCACGGCATGCTTATCAAGCTTATGCAGATCATATCCGTTTTCCTTCATTTCCTTTATGATCAGCTGTGCGCCTGAGGATACCATAAAGTACTGCTGATAAACACGTAAGATTCTTCCGTCTTCATCCGAATCATCGGGATAAAGAAACAACGTGAGATTCTTGCCGATCTTTTTCTTATCAAAATCTATACCCTTTGTTACAAGCTTTTCGTCTACACTTTCGAGATCAAAAAGATGAAGTTTGTTTACTCCGTTTTCATATCCGGTAACATCTATATCATATAAACGTGATACGACTTTCTTCTTTCCGAAGTAAACATCAAAAGTAATGTCCGTTTTATTAAGCCAGGAATTCTCATTTATCCAGCTGTCCTTTTCCGCAGTCTGCATGCGTCTTCTGAATACCTGTCTGAACAGACCGTAATGATAATTAAGTCCTATGCCTGCTCCCGGCAGCCCTAATGTTGCTATCGAATCTATAAAACATGCAGCAAGTCTTCCGAGTCCACCATTACCGAGTGACGGTTCTGCTTCGACTTCTTCTATCTTTGCAATATCTTTTCCTGCGCCTGCAAGATCATTTTTCAGAACATCATATATACCAAGATTTATAAGATTATTGGAGAGGAGTTTTCCTATAAGAAATTCGGCAGATATATAATATATTTTTTTCTTTCCTTTGATCTGTTTTTTTGAAGCGCATTCTTTTTTTACAAACAAAAGGAGTGCAGCATACAGTTCTTCGTACGTGCACTCCTTAACATTCTTATTGTATAAGCGTAAAACTAAATCCTCAAGTTTTGAAAATTCAGGACTTACTTTTTTTTTGCAACTGTAGCCTTCTTTGCAGCAGGCTTCTTTGCAGCTGTAGTTGTCTTCTTAGCTGTTGTAGCTTTCTTTGCAGCGGGCTTCTTTGCAGCTGTAGTTGTCTTCTTAGCTGTTGTAGCCTTCTTTGCTGTAGTAGCCTTCTTAGCTGTTGTAGCTTTCTTTGCAGCGGGCTTCTTTGCAACTGTGGTTGTCTTCTTAGCTGTAGTAGCTTTCTTTACTGCGGGCTTCTTTGCAGCAGCAGTTGTCTTCTTAGCTGTTGTAGCTTTCTTTGCAGCTGTAGCTGTAGCCTTCTTAGCTGTTGTAGCTTTCTTTGCAGCGGGCTTCTTTGCAGCTGTAGCTGTAGCCTTCTTAGCTGTAGCAGCTTTCTTTGTTGTTGCGGTTGCTTTCTTTGCTGCCGGCTTCTTAGCAGCTGTGGTCTTCTTTGCAGCAGTTGTTGTCTTCTTTGCCGGCGTCTTCTTTTCTGCCATTTTTACTCCCTCCATTTGGTTCCTTTGTTTTTTATTTATAATTTAAGTTACACTTAAATTAAAATCAGTTTACATTATTATGTTAACAAATGCAAGCATTTTTTCTTTATTTTTCAATGTTTTTTTTGTTTACGAAAAATTTTTATCCTTCGTTTTCTTTTTCGACAAGTCTCTCAACGCTATATCTTTTGCGGAGTTCAGGCTTTTCTATCTTTCCTGTCGGATTCCTGGGTACCTTGTCAAATATGATCTTGCGGGGTCTTTTATATCTCGGCATACCCTGACAGAATTCATTTATTTCATCTTCAGTGCATTCCATTCCTTCTTTTATTTCAATGATCGCGCCTGCTATCTCACCGAGTCTTGCATCAGGTAATCCTATCACCGCAACATCTTTTATCTTTTCATACTGTCTCAGGAAATCCTCTATCTGTACGGGATACAGGTTTTCACCTCCTGATACGATAACATCTTTTTTTCTGTCGACAAGGAAGATAAATCCGTCTTCATCCTGCATTGCAACATCGCCTGTAAGTAACCATCCGTCTTTTAAAACTTCTGCTGTTGCTTCGGGATTTCTGTAATAGCAGGTCATCACACCATCACCTTTAACACAGAGTTCACCTGCTTCTCCGCGTTTTACTTCCTTACCTTCATCATCGATTATCTTACACTGCCAGCCGTATCCCGGTACTCCTATCGCACCGACTTTATGTATGTTCTCAACACCGAGATGTACACAGCCCGGTCCTATGGATTCGGACAGACCATAGTTGGTATCATACTGATGATTCGGGAAGTATGCTTTCCATCTCTTGATCAGTGAAGGAGGAACAGGCTGTGCGCCTATATGCATCAATCTCCACTGTGAGAGTTCATAGTCTTCTATCTTCAGTGTTCCGGCATCGAGACAGTCAAGTATATCCTGCGCCCAGGGAACTAAGAGCCAGACTATCGTACAGTGTTCACGTGATACCGCATCAAAGATATACTGAGGTTTGGTACCGCGAAGCAGCACTGCTTTTGATCCTGCAACAAGGGAACCCATCCAATGCATCTTCGCTCCTGTGTGATACAGAGGAGGTATGCAGAGGAAGTTATCATCGCGTCCCTGTCCGTGATGATTCTGTTCCACTTTTGCAGCAGTCATCAGACTTAAATGTTTGTGAAGTATTGCTTTGGGAAAACCTGTCGTTCCCGATGAAAAATAGATCGCAGCATCATCACTGTCTTTTATTTCTATCTGAGGTTTCTCACTTGAACAATCCGCAACAAGTTCACGATAGCTTTCTGCAAAAGTAGGACAGGTCTCACCCACAAAAATGAGAAGTCTGTTCTTTGATAATTTATCAACTATGGATTCCACACGTCCTATGAATTCCGGTCCGAAAAGAAGCACATCAACTTCGGCAAGATCTGCGCAATATTCTATCTCGTCTGCGGAATATCTGAAGTTGAAAGGAACTGCAAGGGCGCCGCTCTTAAGTATGCCCATGTATATCGGAAGCCACTCAAGACAGTTCATCATAAGTATCGCAACCTTGTCTCCTTTTTTTACTCCTCTTGAGATCAGCATGTTTGCCATGCGGTTTGCTTTCTCGTCAAAAACTCTCCAGGTGATCTCTCTTCTGTAAGGTTCATCCGAAGTCTGCTGTATAAGCGAATACTCTTTCCAGCTTACTTTTCTGTTCTCTTTCTGCTCGGGGTTAAGTTCTATAAGAGCCACCTCATCGCCGTATTCTTTTCTGTTTCTCTCAAGGTAATCAATTATAGGCATTTTGTTTTCCTTTCCGGGATCTTCTCCCTGCCGTATTCCAAATAAATAATATAGCAAAACGCAGCGGCTTATGCAAGCCGCTGCGTAAGGCTATGAGTTACTTTTTTCAACAAGTTCTTTCTTCTTGTTATCCATTTCTTCTATCTGTCTTCGAAGCTTAGGGATAGTTGTCAGATCCTTTACCGTAAAATACAGTGCAGCTATAAGCAGAAATACCGACAGCCCCGTACTGAACGCATCCGACACGCCGAGTGCGGGAAGCGCTTTATATACGGTCGCTGCGCTTCCGACCAAAGACACGATCGTACGAAGAAATGAAAGATGTGTCTGTTCCACCGAGAGTCTCGTATTGTTAAAAGCAAGTTCCGTTCTGAGCACAGACAGTTCCGTGCGTTCATGCGAGAGTTCCGTACGCTCTCTCGCCATCTCCTGTTCTGTCATATCTACCACCTTCTGAATAGTTTTGTGCTGACCAATGCAGCTGCTAATACTATAACAGATGCGGCGAGATACTTCCATACAGAAGAGTCATATTCATTAAGATTTTTTGCGTTGCTTACAACTTCTTCTTTCTCTGTTTCTTTCACCGTTCTTTCAAAACTTATTTCTGCTGTTTTCTGAAATGTGCTCCCGGCTACATTTTCATCCTCTTCATTTCCGAAATCCGCATTTCGTATATCGCCACGCATTCCCGGGCCCTTATCCGAGAAATCCGGTCTTCCCGACATTCCCGGCATCCCGGGTCTTTCCATCCCATCCGGTGCTTCAAATCCTTCAGGCATTTCAGACATATCAGGTCTTTCTCTTTCCTCCGGCATTTCAGCTCCGTCAGGCATCTCAGGCATTTCAGACATATCCGTTCTTTCACTCATCCCGGGAAAGCCCGTTTTTCCGCCGCCGAAGTTACCGAAACCGCTGATACCTCCTACACTCGTAGATACGGAATCCAGAGTTATCTCCTCCTCTTTATCGCCTATCTTAAGTGTATACGTTGCACCTGTTTTCATTTCCGGACAGGATAACTGTATCGAATCAAAACCTGTGGGTATAACTGTGTCGATGATGGCATTTCCGTTTTCATCCGTCAAGCACACTCTCACATCATCCTCAGTACTGTTACTGAGATTGTACAGTAATGATGCCTGGGTGGACGTTGCATCAAACTGCTCAACCATTGAAGCGCCCCCGCAGCTTATGACTGTTCCACCGTGTATCTCGCATACACCTCCGCTCTCGCTGCCGAAATCGATACCGTTATTCGGTCCTCCTCCCGGAAGACTTATAAATATATTGCCACCGTAAATATATATGTCCTTGTTGGAATCTATACCGTCCGCATCTTTTGCATCAGGATTGAATATCTTTATATTCCCGCCATAGATCGTCACACAGGGATCCGCAGCTTCTTCCTCAGTCTCTTCGCTGTCTTCGGTTTTACTAAAGAAGCCGAAGTTTCCGAAACCGCCTTCACCTCCGTTGGCATTAAAACCGTCATCATCCGGGTATATCTCTATGTCACCGTCAAGCACTGTTATCTGCGGGCATTCCAGCCCTTCATAACAGTCACTGATAAGCAGCTTTCCGGAAGCGATAAGCAGATCCCCTTCCGAACATATGCCGTCATCCATAGCATCTATCGTCACATCCGCAGCTGTCATCCTGAAATGATCGTTGACATGTATCCCGTCCGAGATCGCTTTTATACTGATAGTACCGCCGCATATCTTCAGACTGTCCTTAGCCTTTATGCCATGTTCATAGTCCGACACTATGCTTAAACTCCCGCTGCCGTTGATCGTCAGATCATCATGCGCAAAGATGACTCCGTTGGTCCCGTCCTCTTCAGCTTCATCCGACATTTCATCTCCGCATTCAAGTTTATTCTTGCTCCCTTCGGCAAGAGTAAGGAACACTTTATCTGCCTGGTCTATGCGAAGCGCTGCATCATCCGAAGCGCAAATCTCTGCGTCATCTAACAGTATCCATACCTTTGATGATTTATCCGCATCAACTTTTATGCTTCCGTCATCAAGCGTTCCGTTTAATACATACCAGCCGCTCTGCGATATCACAACATCACCGTTATATTCATAAGCGCCTGAACCTTTTATCTTTATCTTAGTTCCATCCAGAGTGATCTTCGTAGCACCGCTCACATCCCAGTTCCCGTTAAGATCATTTTTACTGAAGTATTCAGAAGACGCTTCCTCCGTTCCTTCCGCATCCGCATCGAGAACTTTGGTAAGTCCGATTTTCTCTCCGTTCATGAACAGCACGGTTATGATAATGGCAAGCAGAGTAAAGATCACGCTTATGATGTTTATCATTTTCTGTTCTTTCATAATGGATCTCCGTTTTCTACCATGCCGGGCATCAACCCATATAGTCTCCGTTAAAGCTTACCAGCACTGCGCTGCCCACACCCTCCATCTCAGATAATTCATTAATGAAATCCGTGTTGTCATCACTTAATCTTATTTCCATATTAAGCTCCACATTTCCTTTTCTTGCGGTCTTGCTCTTGGTCACGCACTTCTTTGTTTTACTTTTAAGATATTCTACAGCCTTTGTCTCATTATCGTGACCGTCCACATTGATCACTACGATATAAGGCTTTGTCAGATCTTTGCGGTTTGCAAATATCAGCATCACGATGCCGATCACTACGCTTCCGAATACCGCAAGAGGTATCATACCGGCTGCCAGCACTATACCTGCGGCTATGGCCCAGAACAGAAAAGCTATATCCATCGGTTCTTTTATTGCCGTCCTGAAACGCACGATGGAAAGAGCGCCGACCATACCAAGTGAAAGGACCACGTTACTTGTTACCGCCAGGATCACCAGCGTGGTGATCATCGTAAGCGCTACAAGCGTCGTACCGAAACTCGATGAATACATAACTCCGGCAAAAGTCTTTCTGTATACGAAACTGATAAACAGTCCGAGACAGAATGCCAGACAGAGCGCCAGCACTATATCAAAGATCGTAACCGCTGCAACATTCTCAAGAAAACTTGACTTAAACACATCCGTAAAATTAATATCTCTTAACATATCTTTATCTCTCCTTTTTTATCCGTATATCCTGCACTGTGCATATTTGGAAAAAGCTTCCGCTCTCACGTTTTCTGTCTGTACCGCATCCCTTATGATATCCGGAAGATACTCATCCCACTTTACTTCCAGTATAATCGAGTCATTTCCTGCCGGTATGGTTACACATTCGGAGTTCAGGAAATCCGTACAGTTCAAACCGGTCCTTATATCATAATCTAAAGTAACTCTTACGTTTCCGGGGCCGTATACAAAGGGTTCCCTTGTATAATCAACTATGGTCTTCGGTTTTAACCCCCGGTTTCGCATCTTACAGTATAGTTCCCGTATCAGCGGCCGGTCTGCTCCGAGCATCCAATCTATATCGCCGTCCACTATCTTCTGTGCTTCCTCCGGATTAATGTCCGCGCTGTATTTCGTGCCCAGTCCGTTCAGCCTGCTCTTTTTTTCCAGATGTATCACCGAAGTATCCAGATCGTAATATCTGATCCGGAACTTTTCCCTCATGTTCACTCCGTCGATCTTTTCCTTCAGCGCTCTGTCATCGGCATCATCAAAATACAGTGACCGTATCAGATACTTTCCATCCTTTGCGTGAGGGTCAGGTCTTGCAACAGCCCTTAATCTCGATCTTATTGACAGCAGATCAGAGTAGTTTATCTGATGCTTCCACTCATGTCTGTATTTGTTTTCCGTATCGCCCACCTCCCGATCAGTCGTTTTCTTTTTGCGATTATAACACAATTATTTTTTTGAAAACAAAAAACACAGAATGTTCACTGAACAATCTGTGTTCATAATCATAAAAAACAATTATCAACTGTTATTCAGAACTGTATTCTGACAGAAGTTCCCTCTCCTTCTTCCGAAGTTATACTCATCTCATGCGAAAGCTTAAGGCAGAGCTTCCGGCAAAGATACAGGCCTATACCCGTTGATGCCCTGCCTGCTCTTCCGTTGCTTCCGGTAAAACCTTTTTCAAATACTCTTGCCAGCTCCGCGCTTTTGATCCCCATTCCGTTATCTTTTATCTGCAGGACTTTTCTTCCCTCTTTTTCTTCCAGAGAAAAAGCAAGTATCAGTCTTTCATCTTCCTTAGCATATTTGATGCTGTTGTCTATGAGCTGTCCGAGTATGAACGAAAGCCACTTAGCATCACTGCATATCATGGTGTCCTCAGCTATGTTCACCTCTATTTTAGCCCTCATGGCTATCAGGCTTCTGCGTCTTTTTGCCACTGCCCTGCGGACCAGTTCCGCCGCATTTACTTCTTTAATAAAGTAATCCTTTTCCACATAGGAACTTCTCGCGTAATACAGTGCCTGCTCAACATTGCTTTCTATCCTGTCCAGTTCATCGGATATGCCGCTCTCACGAAGCGGGGTATCTTTATGATTTTCGCATATCATCTGAGCCGCTGAGATCGGTATCTTTATCTCATGCACCCAGCTTTCCACATAATCCCTGTACTCTTCGGTTTCGTGTCTGTAGCCGGCCACATTATCGCTCATGGATACTTCTGCTTTTTTCAGTATCTCAAAGATAAGCTCGGCTTCCTGGGTTTCCCTCTCATCCAGTACTTCAGGCACCAGGTATTTTTTATCCATGGCTTCTATCTTTTCTTCGATCTCATCAAACATTTTCTTTGTGTGTAAATAAGCGACAAGAAATCCCGTAAGACAACAGCAAACCGAAGCAAGACTTATATAGAGTATCAGCCAGCCGGAACCCTCAAAAGTCATCAGAAAGATATCTGCGGTGATCGCCACAAATAAAAAAGCCGCGCACCACACGGCATGTTCTTTTATGTATCTTAAAAATTTCAATTCAGCATATACCCCGCTCCGCGTTTGGTTGAGACTGCGCCTTCTATGCCTATCTGCGAAAGCTTTTGTCTTAAGCGCGTCATATTCACCGTAAGCGTGTTGTCATCCACAAAATTACCGTCATCCCAGAGTTCTGCTATGATGTCATCTCTTGATACTATCCTGCCCAGATTCTTTACGAGTATCATCAGTATCATGAATTCGTTCTTGGACAGCTCGGCCTCATCATCTCCTGCGGATATTCTTGCTTTTGCGGTATCTATTGTAAAAGACAGGCCGTTCTCCAGATCGATCTTTTTGATATCCGACTTTTCATCTTTATCATACACCCTGCGCAGCACCCCTTCCATTCTTGCCAGAAGAATGCGTGTATTAAAGGGTTTGGGGACAAAATCATCCGCCCCGCTCTGGATGCTGATGAGTTCCGTAAGCTCACTGTTATCGCTGGTTATCATTATGACAGGTACACTGCTTTTTTCTCGAAAGGCTTTGCACAGTCGTATGCCGTCAAAGCCGGGAAGCCTTATATCCAAAAGCAGCAGTGAAAGCTCCGCTTCCGCAAGCAGTTGCATCATGCCTGCTTCATCCTTATCTTTATATGCTGATGGCGTGATAAAGTGTCCCTCGTATCCGTTGGATTCAAGGAACACTTTTAATTCATTGCCGAGATTGATATCATCTTCCAGAATGCCTATTCTGTACATATGTCTTTCCTTCTAAAGTTTGATCACCTGATAATCTTCCTACATCCCTCATAAGTTGTCAAGAAGTAGCCTCCGTATATCAACAGCATGATAAGCGCGCTTACTGCAATGCCCGGTCCCAGCGATACCATTCCGACTGATGCCAGAAGCCCTTTGATGAATACCAGGATAAATATTGAACCGAAGGATGCCGATATCAGCGGAAGCAGGAAATTCATCAGTACCTGCATGAACAGAGCTTTCTTACGCATATCCTCACCTGCGCCGATCCTTGTCAGTATCCTGAATTTCCTTATCGAATCTATGGAATCCGAAAGCAGCTTCAGCGCGATTATCGCAGCACAGGCCACCACAAATACGACACCGATATACAGCACGAGAAATACGACTATTACCGAAATCCCTATACTTGCATCTTCCACCTGGTTTTTTGTAGACAGTTGGATGTTTATTCCATCCGGCGCATCTTCACCGTTATCAGCTGCTTCGACGGAAGCACCGACCTGATCCATTATCAGTGCGTCGGTCTCATAACGTCCCGTTTTGTCGGATGTCTTATAATCTGCTATCAGCAGATAAGAATCAACTCTGAAACTGCTGTTCTCATCATCTACAGCAGCATCCGGAAGCACGATAGTCCCCATGCTTGCAGTGAGACCGCTCATCAATATGTATTCATAATTTACGCTGTCATATGCCGGTCCGTATTCCTTTCCGCCCACATTGAATTTATTTCCCTGTTTTATCGAAGGTATCTGGAACTGATTCAGCAGATCAAAATCAGAAACAACAGCATACTGATCATCCGCCACTTTAAGTTCTTCTCTTCCGAAGGCTCTTTCTATCTTATTATAATCCGAAAGACGCATAACATTTTCAGTGCTTTCCCAGTTGGCATGCATGAAGGTCTTTTTCGCTTCCTCTAACACCGGCGCTACCGTATCCCCTATGGTTATCTCGTTGCTCTCGTATACCGGAAGCTCTATATACTCTTTTGCCCAGCCATCAACAGCTATCCCCTTTGATGCCAGATATTCGGTCGGTTTCACGCTCCATACCCTCATGGTCAGATCCACCGGCGTGGCATTTCCGAGACGTTTATTCAGATAAGTTCTGAATGAAAAGCCGCTGGAAAACGCGCATATCGCAGCCATCAGCAACAATGATATCAATGCAAAGGAAAACGCTGAAGTATTCATATTACCGGAAAACTGCCTGACCACAAAGGAATTAAGTCCCTTCTTATATCCTTTATTCCTGCTCATCACACTCTGAAAGAAACCTGCAAAAGACCAGAACATCACGAAGGTACCGACAACGATCAGTCCGGCAAGAAAAGCAAACTCTCTTCCCATTATCCTGTTTCCGTATATACCGATCCTGATATATGCGATCACCAGTATGATCATCGATACGATAAAAAGAACAATGCTGATTTTCGTATTCTTTATGATCTGCTTCTCGCCCTTCTTCTCCGCATTGATAAGATCGATCAGTTTATATTTACTTATCGTACCGGTATTGAATAAGAGTACGACAAAGAATATCATGATGAAACTGATCACCGTGATCACCGCAGCTTTTCTCGATATCGAAAACGTATAGGAAGTAACATCCACTGCAAACATCTTTGCCACTATGATCGATAAAAACTGCGAACCGAAGATACCGACCAGCAGACCAACAAGCATTGAAACCGCCCCCACTATACAGGTCTCACATACAAGTATCTTTGATACTTTCTTTTTGCTCATTCCAAGCAGCAGATATATACCGAATTCCTTCTTACGTCTTTTGATCAGAAAATTATTTGCATAAATGATCAGCAGTCCCAGCACCACTGCCACAGCTACCGACACCACTTCTATAGCTGTGATCAGCATCTTTACCTTATCATTGCCTGACTTTGATACATCCTCCATAATGCCCTGGGTACCAATCGAATTGAACATATAGAAGATCGCAACTCCGATTATAAGAGTAAGAAAATACACCGTATAATCACTCCATGATTTCCTGATATTTTTTAAAGCAAGCTTAAATGAGTTCATCAATCTCGCCTCCCAGTACAGTAGTCACATCCACGATCCTCTTAAAGAAGTCTTTTCTCTCTTCGCCTTTCTCCCGCACTATCTCGGTAAAGATCTTTCCGTCCTTGATAAAAATGATCCTCCCTGCATAACTGGCGCTGAATGCATCATGTGTTACCATCAGTATCGTTGACCCAAGTTCGTTATTGAGTTTCAGCAGACTCTCCATAAGCGCTTTGGAAGCCTTTGAATCAAGCGCTCCCGTCGGCTCATCTGCAAGTACCAGTTCCGGATCCGTCACCACCGCACGTGCCGCCGCTACACGCTGTTTCTGACCTCCCGACATTTCCGAAGGAAACTTCCCAAGCACTTCACTGATCCCCAGCTTTTCCGCAATATCCTTAACCTTCTTTTCCATCTCTGCCGGCTTTTCTCCCTTAATGGAAAGCGCCAGCGAAATATTCTCCTCCGCCGTCATCGTATCCAACAGATTAAAATCCTGAAAGATAAAGCCCAGTTTCCTGCTCCGGAATTCATCCAGTTTCTTCCCCTTAAGCTCACTGATGTCCTCTCCGCCGACCATTGCCTTCCCGGCAGACAGTCTGTCTATCGTCGAGATACAATTAAGCAGTGTAGTCTTTCCGCTTCCGCTGGCCCCCATGATCCCGACGAACTCTCCTTCCTCCACCGAGAACGACAGATCATTCAGCGCCGCCGTAAGACTCCCCTTATTCCCGTAATATTTCTCCGCATTCTTTACTTCAAGTATCACACTCATATCCTTTATCCTTTCGATACAGATCTTTTAACCACCTTCTACAATATAGTCCCTCTGTACTTTTCTTTCCATTGTTTTTGCTTACATTTTATCTTCTAACCTTACAATATTGTAAGCTTCGGCCACGTTATCGTCCCCCCGCGGCTTATATTCTCGTAAGCCCCCGGTGCGCCTCGCCCATTTTTTCACACACTGAAGCGCAGACACAAGATCAGGCCCTTGCTAAGCCTTGATCTTATGTCTGCGCTTCTTTCCAGGAACTCATAGAGGCGCCCCGTAGTCTTTCGTATATGTTACGAAGGGAGTGCAGAAGCGCTTCAAATTCAAGGCCTTAGTGCAGCACTTAATAAGAACGAGCAGCAACGACCAAGCGAGCCTTGTCCGAGCGAAGCGAGTTGCGAGCGCAGGGAGTGTTCTGCTGCGAAGTTCGAATTTTAGTGCGGAACGATTAAGCCTAGGAATTTGAAGTGCTTCTGCACTCCCGTTCGATAAAATAACCGTGGGAGAGCCCCCACGGTTTCGCATTAACTGATGTGTGGCAGATGTTTACTCCATGACTTCGGAGCTGATGCCCTCTGCGGCTTCTTTGAGGAGCTGCTTTACGGAGCGACCTGCGGCGTTTCCGGTGGCAAGTGCTTCTCCGAGCATTGCTGCAGGTGCGTAGTAGTTGGTTCCTACACGTAAGGGAAGTGCGTGTTCGGACTGCGAATTCAGTGCTTTGGTGACTCTGTCGTCGGCAATGTTGCTTTCGTCACCGGAAAGGATGCAGGCAGGACATTCTCCGTTTATTCCGTAGCGTTTAAGCTGAACTTCTTTGGTTGAAAGATACTCGGCCAGCAGTTTCGCCCATTCGGGACTCTGGCTTGCGGTACTTACTCCGAGGAGTCTGTATCCTGCGAAAGATACCATACGGCATTCTTTGCCGCCTGCCTTGAAGGTAGGAAGAGCGCAGGCTGCGATGTTACCGCTGGTACTTGCCTTTAAGTCTTCGGCGGACCAGGGGCCGCTGACCATTGCCGCATATTTTCCTTTTTCAAAACCCTGCAGGGCTTCATCATTGCTTGCAACTGCTTCCAGCGCTCCGTTCTTTACCAGATCGATGATTGCGTTTGCCACATCTTCTCCGGCAGGATCTGCCCAGTTGCATACATTGCTGATGCCGTCACTGCTGATACTGACATCAAGCCCTGTTCCTTCTGCTCCGAAAAAGCTGTAAAGATACCAGGCATTATCCATCTCAAAGGCTATCTTCTTCCCTGCCGCCTTTGCCTTTTCACTCATCTTATCAAGACTTGCAAGATCACTATCTGCAAACACCGCTTCATCATAATACATAAAGCAGCCGTTATATACCGAAAGCGGATAAGCATATACTTCTCCAACGCTGCTCACTGCCTTCACGGATCCTGCCGTATCTGCCTCGGCAACATCATAAAAGAATTTCCCGTCAGCTTTGGCAAGCGCCCCGGCTTCATAAAGCCCCGGGAACATATCATCGGTAAACTCAAAGACATCGGCAGCTTCTGCCTTTCCTTCCATAACATCTTCTAATACGTTATTGGATGATAAGGATGTGAGATTGATCTCCAGATCCACATCACTGAATTCAGCTTTGAAATCATCTATTAAAGAAGCCGTGATCTCAGCCTCTTTTTCAGACACCCATACTGAAAGGGTAACCTTCCCCGTAGTCCCTGCTGCCAGCTTTTCCGCCGGTGTTGAAGGCTCGTTCTTTACCTCCCCTGCCGGTATGGTCTTATCCGTCACTTCACTCTCTGTCTGTACAGCTTCCGTCTGCTCCGACTGTGGCGTCTGTCCTGCATTCCCGCAGGCTGTCGTACACAGAAGCGATACCAGGCTAAGTATGTTTATGAGTTTTCTCTTCATTATTATTCCAACCTTTTTGCGATAATCCAAATTAGTAGAATATCAGAATTATCCGAGAAATGCAACCTCAGCAGTTTAAGATATAGGACAGTCTTGTCCTGATTCTTGTGGCTATGGTATTATAATTTATAGACGATTACTTATAATCCGGTTGCCGTTCAAAAACATACGTAACTGAAAGCGGCGACCGGGATAGATAATATTCAAAGGAGGAGAATACTCTGATGCCCGAGATAATAGCTATGAACAACGACTGGCAATTTACCGAAGAATTTTCAGAAGAGCTGCTGAAAAAGGACTGCGCAGTAAGTCTTAAGGAAGTGCGCATCCCTCACAATGTAAAGGACACACCTTATCACTATTTCGATGACAGCATCTATCAGATGATAAGCGGCTACAGACGCATAATACACGCTCCTGAAGAATGGCGTGGAAAGAGGATCTTTGTTACCTTCATGGCAGTAGCGCATTCAGCGGTTGTTTATCTGAACGGCACGGAGCTTGCGACACATAACAGCGGCTATACGGCTTTTGAAGTGGAGTTAAGCGATCATTTAAAGATCGGGGAAGACAATGTGCTCGCGGTAAAAGTTAACAGTAGGGAAGACCAGAACATCCCTCCTTTCGGACATGTGATAGATTATATGACCTACGGCGGCATCTACCGTGAGGTTTATCTGAAGATCTGCGAAGATCTTCGCATGAGCGAAGTGTTCGTGGAACCTGTTGCCCCCGAAGAAGAAAACATTACAGGCGAGATAAAAGACTTCCGCTTTAACAGCACCTTAGACCTGGATATAACTCTTGATGAAAAGGACGGCAATATCCTTTCGGAAGGTGATCTTAAGGGAATACAGCTTTACACGGTAATCAGCGAACACAAGAGCGGCAAAGCGGTATGCGAGAATACTTTTGATTTTGCGGGTTTATCCAGTGTCGAGATCGAAGGCGCAAGATTATGGGATCCGGTATCCCCCTTCCTCTATGATATTTACATAGAGTTGCTTAAAAACGGACAGATCATAGATACTTTCAGCTGCTCCTTCGGTTTCAGACGCTCAGTGTTTAAAGAGGACGGCTATTACTTAAACGGAAGAAAATTCAAACTCCGCGGACTTAACCGTCATCAAAGCTATGCTTATAACGGCTATGCAATGCCCGCCTCCATGCAGAAACTCGATGCCGACATACTTAAATTCGAACTGGGCTGCAATGCGGTGCGCACTTCGCATTATCCCCAGTCACAGCATTTCCTTGCCCGCTGTGACGAGCTGGGGCTCCTGGTCTTTACGGAATTCCCGGGCTGGCAGCACATCGGCGATCAGGATTGGAAAGATCAGGCCTGCGTTAACCTTGAAGAAATGATAAGACAGTATAAGAATCACTGCTCCATCATACTCTGGGGTGTGCGCATAAACGAGTCCGTTGATGATGATGAATTTTATACCAAGACAAATGAGATCGCCCACAGTCTTGATGATTCAAGGCCTACAGGCGGTGTACGTTATATCGAAAAGAGCAGCCTGCTGGAAGATGTCTATACCTTCAATGACTTTTCACATGAGGGTGACAATCCCGGTTGCAAGCCCAAGAACGCAGTCACTCCCGATCCATCGAAAGCTTATCTGATAAGCGAATACAACGGCCATATGTTCCCCACCAAAGCCTTTGACTGTGAGGAGCACAGACTTGAGCATGCGCTCAGGCATGCAAATGTGCTTGAAGCAGTCAATACCAATAAAGATATCGCCGGTTCCTTCGGCTGGTGCATGTTCGATTACAACACACACAAGGACTTCGGCAGCGGTGACCGCATCTGCTATCACGGTGTAATGGATATGTTCCGCAATCCCAAGCTTGCCGCCTATGTTTATGCAAGCCAACAGAACCGCACTCCCGTTCTCGAAATATCCTCATCCATGGACATAGGAGAACACCCCGGCGGAAACCGCGGCAACATCTATATCTTTACCAACGCTGATTCCGTGCGCATGTATAAGAACGACGTACTCTTAAAAGAATATACAGCTGCAGACTCATCTTACACACATCTTCGTCATGCGCCGATACTCGTTGATGACTATGTAGGTGATGCGCTCAAGGATGCGGAAGACTTTACCGAACGCCAGGCAGCGATAGTGAAGAAAGCTCTCAACCATATCGCCCGCTACGGAATGAACAATCTGCCTTTGGATATCAAGTTAAAACTCGGCGAAGCCATGACCGTATATCATATGACCTTCGAGCAGGCTTATGCTCTTTACGGGAAGTATGTAGGCAACTGGGGCGATAAGGCTACCACTTTCAGATTCGAAGCGATAAAAGACGGTGAGATTGTTAAGACCGTTACCAAGAGCACTTCCGGAAAACTGAATCTCGAAGTAAGCTGCGACCATACGGAACTCAGAGAAGGCGATACCTATGATGTTGCTGCAGTAAGAGTGCGCGTATGCGACGAATACGGAAACGTCCAGCCCTTCTTTAATGCACAGCTAAAGGCAGAACTTTCCGGTCCCATAGAGCTTGCAGGCCCGAAATATATTCTTATCAACGGCGGTATGGGCGGCTGTTATATCCGCACCACAGGCGAAAAGAAAGCTGCCTCCCTCAAAATCAGTCTCCCTGAGGAGTATTCATATCTTGAGGAAAGCAGCCGTCAGTTACTCTTTGAAGTTCTGTAACTGTTTATGATTTCTGAAACAGTATCTTAAATACATCCGTCACCTTAGGCTTGTTGCCCTTATAGAGTGACATCATCTTATATACGCGACCCGCTGCTATTATGATAGCCAGCGTGGTCGCTATCATTATGACCAGAGAGATGATGGCATCCGTAAACTGTACTGCCCCGAGGCAGAGCTTTGCAGGCATTATAAGCGCTGCGGTAAACGGAATATACATGATCGGCTTTGCGATCTCACCGGCATTCAGTCCGCCCATATTGAGCACTACAAGGAAGGCTACAAGAAGGGGCAGAACAAAGAGCGTATTCATACTGCCTGCTTCTTCCCTGTTGGAAGCCATCGATCCTCCGACGGCCGCAAGGGAGATATAAAGCGTGAACGAGAACGCTATGAATATAACCGCAAGCACGATGTTTACCGGTTCAAACAGCCCCAGTTCCTTTATGAATCCCAGGAATATGAGCATAGTGTTGTCTTCGCTCGGGAAAAACTGTTTCATTATCGCAATGCCGGCAGCGAAGCCTCCGATCAGCGAAGCTATCCAGAGGAATATCTGCAGGAGCGATGAACATATGGTTGCAAGAAGCTTACCGAATACCATTGCTTCAGGATGAAGGCTTATAAGCATAGTATCCATCAGTTTGGATTCCTTCTCCATTATCATAAGCTGTGAAACGGAGTTTCCGTAGCTGATGACCATGAAATAAAGGATCATTATCGTGAGGTAAGGGAGCAGCATTCCCAGCACTTCCATTACCTTATCCCTTACGATGGTCTCGTTAGCTTCCTTATTCTCATCAACACTCACACCTTTCTCATAACCTGACTGCGTATATGTCCTGTAAACAACGCCGGGTGTAAGCGCCATGATCGTAGGCTGGTTAAGACCGGAGATCAAAAGCACCATATTCTGTCCGTCTTCCCTGATATACTCGAAATAATTCTCCGCCATAGACTTAGGCACGACACTTCCTTCGGGAATGATGATATCTGCGCGCGCAAACGCTTCTTCCTTTGTAATATGCAGGATAAACGATGCCTCACCCTCTTTAACCTTTGAAAGTGCATCATCAACACTGTCGCACATTACATACTTGATATCCTTGTAGCCTTCGGGAGCTGAAACCTTCAATGCCCTGAAATTCTCAGGTTCAAACTCCAGCTCGTCGGCTACGTATATAATGTCAGCCATACAGGATTCAAGCTCCTTGTCTTTGTCACCCAAAACAGTAGCAAGCACCATTATCACGGGCGGCAACAGGAACAGTATCAGCGACATTACTATCGTAAAAGTAAGATATGACTTTGTTCCTGACATGTTCTTAAATGTAAATCTGAATACTTTTCCGAAATTCTTAAACATTTATGCACCCTCCCTTGAAAGCTTGATTATCTCAAGGAAGCCCAGCTTCTTTGAATCATTTACGATCAGTTTCTTATACACCTTTGCACCGAGCATCAGAAGCAGCATAGTCGTAACGATCAGTATCAACAGCCCGATAGCAAATACCCACAGCTCTATCCTTCCGGTCACCGCATAAACCGGCGCCACGAAAGGTGAAGTGAGCGGCACTATGGATGCTATGATATCCACTGTCTTGTTTTCCATTGACGGTATGATCATGCCGACAAAATATCCCACCATTGAAAACGCCGTACAGGTACCCACCGCAGACTGAGCATCCTCAAGTTTGGTACATGCACTGCCGAGTATGCCTGCCAGTATGGATAAAAGCAGGAAGGACAATACAAGACAGAGCACTATGACTATGATCCTCCATGCTCCCATCTCGGTGATCGATGAAAAATTAAACTGTGAAGTCATTTCCTTCATCCTGTCGTTCATTATCAGCTTTGTCACGCCATTTGACACCAGCGCTGCAATTCCTGCGCAGATAAGTACCAGGGCCACATAGCTCATTATCGCAAGTATCTTGCCCATAAGAAGCGCCATGGGACGCACACTCACAAGAAGGTTTTCAACCAGCTTTGAGGTCTTCTCTTCCATTACGGTATTGATGACATAGGAAGCCGACAGGGTTGCAAGTATAAACACTACTATGCAATAACCCATTGCGAACGAACTAACCTGTCTGCTTGAAAACTTTTTGTCTTTTGCTGCTATGAATTCTTCTTCGGTCTGTGCAGCTCCCGTAGTGATACCCGAACCTAACAGCTCGGTCTGCGCCTCAGTTACTTCCGCAGACACAAATCTCGCATCGTTAAAACCACCTATCAGGTATGATGAGAGTTCCTCAACCTCGTGGGCGCTCATTTCGGAATCATCACTTATGACCGTTTCAAGCAGATAGCTGTCCTCGCCGTCGACGGTCTTTCTTGAAAGCACCAGTCCGATCTCAGTCGGAGAAAGCTCCGGAAGTTCATCAGCTTCAACTATCTGCATATCGGAAAAACTGGTATCATCAAGGTCCATTAAGTTTTCGGGGAAATCCACATGACTGTTGTTTACCACATACATGGCCGTTGCCGGCACCTTATCGGAGCCGGTCATCACATCACTGTCCATTGCTGCGTTCATTCCTGCCATTCCGCCGAGCATTGTTAAAGGTCCCATAAGGAATGCCATGACAATGAACATTATAAAACCTGTTCTGTATGTCGGGGATTTAAAAGTCTGCTCCATAGTGAAGCGGTAAACTTTTGAAAAGCCCGTCAGATCATATATATTATTGCTGCTCTTCATTTGCACCCACCTCTTTTACAAATATCTCATGGAGCGTAAGTTCCGAAAGATCAAAACGTATCACGGGAATGTTCAGCTCAACAAGTTTCTTAAGCAAAGCATTTCCCTGCTCGTCTCCGCTCACCTTACAGTTATACTCAAACTCTTTTGTGGAAAGTATCTGTATGCCCAGATCCTGTATGATCTGTGAGATATCCTGCTCGCACTTAACGGAGAGATTGACACGGCCGTAGCTTTTCTTTATCTCATTTAAGTTACCCTGTACCAGCGCCTTTGAACGCGACATGATCGTGATGTCAGTACAGAACTCTTCAACAACAGGCATCTGATGTGAAGACATGATGATGTACTTTCCTGCCGCTATCTGCTCCCTTACCACTTCCTTAAGGATATCGGTATTCACGGGATCCAGACCCGAAAAAGGCTCGTCAAGCACTAAGAGCTCGGGATCCGAGAGCATTGCTATCAGGAACTGTATCTTCTGCTGGTTACCTTTTGAGAGCTGGTCGGGGCTCTTGGGTTTTACCTTCTTTACACGCCCCCTTGCATCCTTGGTCTGTGAGGGATACAGATACTCATCCAGCTTAAGCCTGTCAGACCAGTATTTGATCTTGGTCTTAAGTGTTGCGTCATCAACGCCTCTCAAACGTCCGAAATACATTATCTGGTCCATCAGCTGATACTTCTGATACAGACCTCTCTCCTCTGCAAGATAACCGATATTGCAGTTATCAAAGCTTAAGTCCTGACCGTTCCAGGTGACCGAACCGGTATCCTTGTCGAGCATGTCCAGTATCATCCTGATGGATGTGGTCTTGCCCGCTCCGTTGGTTCCAAGCAGCGCATACACACCGGGCTTCTCCATCGAAAAGCTGATGTGATCCACTACAGTCTTATCACCGTACTTTTTTGACAGATCACTTACAATAAGTCCCATTTACTTTCTCCTCCCTGTTACTTGTTTTCTTTCTCTATTAAAAACATTCTTGAAGCGAAGTCCGGATAAAATCTTACATTCTCATTATACCCGGTACCCGCAAAAGAACTCTTTAACCTGATCCCCGCATACATCATGGCGCTGCCGCTCATGTTATGCTCTTCGGTCTCTCCGTTCATCTTCACGAACCTGTTCATCAGACTGTGAAGCGCACCGTCCTGCTTTACATGTACCGGCGATACCGCATTTACCAGTCCGCCGAAG
>JAEEGL013203194.1_pt1 | contig 31407 bp, 31 predicted proteins | sample 9134231 | NCBI WGS metagenome assembly JAEEGL01 (sample SAMN16246548, study PRJNA631951) | gut metagenome | biome: gut microbiome; feature: rumen; material: fiber-attached | host: Bos | place: Iran: Karaj | collected 2018-10 | reverse complement strand
ATTAAAATATTTATTGACTATTTCTTTTTTAAGATTAATATCATAGTGTTTTCCCATAAAAATAACATCTCCTTTTCTTGAGATGTTATTTTATATTATTGTTCTCTTTTTTTAAAGTGTCCAAAATAGGGTTCACTTCAATTAGTAACTCTCTTTTTATTTTTAATAACAAGATCCTGTTAATGTATTTGTTACAGCACAGCCACCTGATGCATCATGGACATCAATATGTCCTGATGAGTAAACATTAGGATTGAATCCAGCTACGTTACATGTTGTTATATTAGTACTTGATGTACAACTAGATCCAAATATTCCCATTAAATATGATGCTGATTCACTATAGTTAAAGTTTGAATTTGATAAGAAATAATAATTATTGTTATATACAAATCCTAAACTATTTTCTATTATTAAATCATTTGCTACTTTATGTTTTAAGAAATATGGTTTTCCTGTTGAATTATATAATTCTTGGTATGAATTATAGAATCCACTATAATCATTTACTGAACTATTTAATGGTACATTATCATTTAATGAATATAGATAATGACTTCTTGATATTGCACTATTATCTGCTTGAATATAAGATATACTAAATTCAAATTTTAATTGTTGATTAGTAGTTGGCATATCTTCTGTATTTATATCTGTTTTATATGCTACTCTAACTCTTATTGTATCTGTTTCTCCAACATTTAATGCTTGTAAATTAGTTATTGCTTCACCATCATAGTATTCTACTAAGTAATCTAAATAAGCTGGTAGTGTAGTCATTTCTACTTCATTTAATTTAGATGATATAGATCCAATCATTGCATTGATAGTTCCTCTATTATTAACATTAAAAGTAAATTCAAATGAATCTCCTGGTTTTGATAATGTTATTTCATATTCTACGCTATTACCATTAATAGTAGGTCCTGTAGTTGGTGATACTCCGCCTGCTTTAACACTTACATGATCTAAGTATAGATTCCATCTTGCTCCAGCTATATTAGTTCTACCATTAACTCTATATTGGGCGTTTAATACGGCATATCCTATGCTTATAAATAGTAATAACAATATAATTAATATGACATATTTTTGTTTTTTTCTTATCATACTATCACCTAGAATAATATTATCATTTTATACAAATATATTCAATAAAAAAAGAAGAAATACTTCTTTAATTTAGTTGTATTCCCTCTATATATAAGTAATTATCGATATATGTTTCTATCTTACCATCTAGTGGTACATAACTAGATTTATATACTGGATAATATTTATTATCTATTAATTCTATTCCTATTTCAAAATAATATGTTTTATTATTTATTTTTATATTAATATTTATATTTTGTGTAGATATTTTATATTTTTGATTATTTAGATAATCTAATAATTCTTTATAGAATTTTATAAAATAATTCATTTCTTCTTTTGTTGTTATTTGGAATGAATTTAGATCACATGTTGTTTCTCCAGATATATTTAATTGATAACATAATTTATTATTATAGTTAATACTCTTTTCATAATTTTCAATATAATAATTAAATACTTGTTCTGAATAATTAGATGTTATTAGATATTCTTGTTCAATACATGATGCATCAAATGTTTCTGTACAATGTAGTGAAGATTTGGTTTCAAATTCTACATCTAAATCTTTTAGTTTTAGTAATAGTGTTCTTTCTTCACGTCCTTCTTCTGTTTCTTTTTCTATTACTTTTTCTATTGTATATTTATTTTTTAGTTCACATTTTTGTTCTATTCTTGGATTACATATTATATTATCTGTATATTCTTTTAGTTCTTCTTCTGTATGTAATTCTCCTTTAATACCACAACTACTTAGTAATAAGAATAAGAATAGTACTATTATTATTTTAATCTTTTTCATATTATTCTCCTTCTATCTTACATACATAATATGTATTTAAATAGTCTGATATTATTATAGTATTTTTATTTATTTTATTATCTATTACACCTATACGATATTCTCTATCAAAGGCTTTTTCTTTATATTCTTTATTATTTATTTTATATTCTTCTGTTGATATAAATGATGTATCATAATATGTTATTGAATAATCTGGATATAATATAGGTGTTCTTTTTTGAGTTATTGCATATTCTCCTGTTGCATAATTCTTATTATATGAATCATATTCTCCTATTTTATATTTATTATTTCTTTTTAATTCTAATATTAAAGTATAATCATCTATTTTATTTGGGTTATAACAATTCCATTTACCTATTACATCATCTATATCTGATATTCTTTCTTTAGTATTCATTGTATAATGCATTTCTTGTCTTTCTCTAGGAGTTTTTTCTATTGATTTAAAATCAAAATTAAATAAAGCATTTATTGCTAATCCAAATAGAATTATTGCTATTATTGTTATTAAGAGAGTTATAATACTCAATACTAAACTAATAATATTAATAATTAAGCCTACATTAGTTCTATTTGTTTCTTTTTTAGCTTTCTTAGATATTACTATACCTATTATAGATAATGGTATAGATACAATAAAAAGAATAAAATTAAATATTAAAGATATTATTCCTATTATTAAACCAGCTGTTTCTTTATTATTTTTTTCTGGAGGTTTTATTTGTGGATTAATACGAGGTTGTCCACAGTATTGGCAGAAATTACCATTTTTAAATTCTTTTCCACATTTAGTACAATACATATTAATGCCCCTATTCCATTTTTATTATAGTATTTTTTATAAAAAAAATAAAAGATATAAGATATATCTTTTACATTCTATTTATATTTACTTTTTCTAGTATAGGTCCTATATAAGGTTTATCTAATCTTGGTGAGAATATATATTCTAATTCTTTTAATATTTCTTTTTCTAGATGTAGTGTATTTAATGCAGCACTTAGTGTTTCTTTTGGTGCACAATAATTAAATCTATCATCATTAGTTAATATATATAAAGACATTATGGCAAATACTAATATATCGTTATCTTGTAAACACATAGATGGTGTTCCATATGTATAATATAAACAACCTGCTCTATCTGGTATTAAATCAAATATATGATGTCTATATTGAAAATTATCTGTATCTATAAATATTGGTTCTTCTGATTCATTTATTAAGATATTATTTTGTTTTATATCTCCTAATATTATTTGTTCTCTATGTAATCTTTGGATACATTTATCTGCTTTAATAAGATATTCTAGTATTCTTTTTTTATCATATAAGGTAGGTAGATCATCAAAATCAGTTAATTGGTAATGTTTTTTTACTAGAGGTAAATAGATACCTACTATATCTATTCCATTAAAGGTTACAAAGCCTAATGGGAATGCACAGTTAGGATCTCTTAATGTAGATATCATATCTTTTAATTTTAATAATTTTCTTCTATATTTAGATTGGGAATTGGCTACTCTTATTTTAGTATATATTTTTAGTGCTATTTCATCATTATATTTATATATATAACCTTCGTCACCTGTTCCTATTAAAGGATATCTAGTACCTAGATCATTTTGATGAATTTGTAATAATTTTGCCATAATAATCCCCTTTTCGATGCATTATTATAGCATTTTTTAACTATTTAATAAAATTTTTGTATATATTTTATTAAGTTTATAGTATTATATATCTCGGTGATGGGGATGGATTTAGTTAGTGTTAATGAAGCTTTAAAATTATTTCATTTAGAAGTTAATGAGAATTATGAAATAATTAATCATAATGATAATAGTAAAAGTACTTTAGTATTAAATAAAGGTAATTATGAGTATATATTTGTATTTAATGGTGTAGAACATACATTAATTATAAATAAAGATTATATTTTAATTAGTAATAGTGAACAAGAATATTATATATTTAGTAATGCTGGTTTTTCATATAATAAGAAGATTAGAAATAGTCATTTAAATAGTGATCAAGTTACTATTCAACCTAGGTTAATGTCTTTTTATAGTAGAAATGATTTAAAAGATGGTAATAGTTATTGTATTGGTATTAAAGCTAATTTAAATGGTAATAGATTTACTTATGGTGATATTAAAGAAAAGATGGATCTTGTTTCTGTTCAAATAATAGATTCTATTATTGATAGAAATAAACGTGGTACTAATATTTTTACTACTAAGAGAATATATGAAAATGAAAGATTGACTCAAACAGATGCTACTAGTGATTTTAGTGAATTAAGTGTTCATGATTATATATTAAATGAATTATGTAATAATGGATTTGTTATTACTTTATTACATAGATTAGAAGCTTTATTACCTGGTATTACTTCTTATTTAGGAAATGTTAATGGTAATGTTTTAAAAATTAAGAATGAAGAAATAGAGAAAAAAATATCTAATAATTAGATATTTTTTTTATTATTATGATAAAATTATATTAGAAGGTATGTGTATTGTATGAATGATAATATAGAAAGTTATAAGAATAGAATTAATGAATGTTTATTAGATTTAAAGAATGGTATTGCAGATTATACTATTATTGAAGAATTAGATTCTATTTTAATTAAATTAAAAGGTATGGATAGTGATGGTTCTTTAACTGGTTATATTAATGCTACTTATGCTTCTGTTAATTATCATAGAAATTATTGTTATAGAAATTATAATATTGCTTTAGAATGTAATTCTTATATTAATAGTGGTAATAAAGTGGAAAGATTAAAACATTTATTAACTTTATATAAGATGGATTATTCTAAGATAGATTTAAATAATGTTAATAATATTACTTGTATTACTGATAATTTAGTTGTTTGTAATACTAATAATGGTAGAGAGATATTAATTACTCATGATGTAGTTCCTTTAAATGAGAAAGAAAGAATTATAGATAAATTAAATGTTAAGAGTAAATTTAAAAAATTATCTTTCTTAATTGTATTAGTTATTATTCTTATTATATTTTTAGTATATTATTTTGTTAAATTATAAAAAGATACTTATTAGTATCTTTTTTATTTATATAATATTAATGATTCATAATTATGTTCTTTTTCTTCTGATATTATTGGATATGCATTAAATAGTTTAGATTCTTTATTATTATGTATTATTGTATTTGATGCTTCTTCGGCATCAAATAAGGTTGTATATCCATTAGCTATAAAGATAAATAGAATATTATTACTTTTTATAGTATTTAATTCTTTTAGATAGTCTTCTTTATTATTGGTTTTTATATATTTATAAGACCATAATCCAGTATTATTTAATTCTTTATTTAGATCGTATAAATCTATTGTTATAAATCCTCCATATTGATATGAATATAATAAAGCATTATATATTTTATCTATTTCATTTAGATCTTCTACATAGATAGTTGTTAATTCATTATTTAGTTCTTCTTTATTATTAGTGAAATAAATATCAAATTCATGTTCTTTATCTGGTTGGAAACCAATTGCATTTAATGTTTTTTTTATCATAATATCATCCCTTTTTTATTATAACATATTAAAGATATAAAAAACGACGAGTTTCGTCGTTTTTATTTTTCTTCATCTATTTCTATATCAATAGATAGTTCTGGACTATCATCGTCATCGTCCATATAGTCTTCTAAATCAATAGTTTTTATTTCTTTTCCATTACCAATATCATCCATATCTATTAATAGATCTAATAATTCATCATCCATTTTGTTAACTCCTTTTTTTTACTAATTTTAACTCTTCATATTGTTTTAATGCTTGTTCTTTATCTTTATTTTTTTTTAGTAATTCATATAATGCTAATGCTTCATTAGACATTTTTGCATAGGCATCTAATATTTCTTTTTCTTGTTTTTCTTTTAGATTAATAGTATCTTTTTCCATATTAGTATCCTTTCTACATTGTTATAGAATTAGCTATTTCTTCATATTCTTGTGGAAGATTAATGGTATTATTAAGTTTATTTTTATATTCTTGATATAGTTGTTGTAATCCTAGAATACTACTTGTTAAATCAATTGGTGGTTCCATTATTTGTGCTTTATGAGATGCAGCATAACTTTGTTGTTCATGTAATAATAATTCTATTAATGTTATTATTTGTCTTCCTATAAATAGTTTTTGTTCTTCGTTATATTTTTCTAAATTATTAATATTATTTTGAAGATAATTAAATATTCTTTGATAGAATTCTTGAATACTAGTAGAACTAAATATATCATGGTATTCTGCTTTTTGTTGACCATCAAAATAACGACATCCTACTCCATTATTCATATATTTTAAGAATAGTTCTTTTAGTACTTCTAAATCTCCTGTTTTATTAAATGCTTCTTCTAATTGATCACATTTAAATTTTTCTCTTTTAGCAAATTTTAATCTATCTACTATTACTATTGGTATATTAAAATCAGATGCTGCTTGTAAACACATTTGATAATATTCGTTACCAGGATCAAAATTATTTTTATTATCAATACTATCTACTACATATACTATATAATTAGGTAATCTTTTATAAGATAGTCCTTGATTATTTCTTCTTTCTAAGACCATTTCATTATGATTATGTCTTGTTGCATTAATCATAGATCTTGGTGGTAAGAAATTATATGCTTTATGTATTGATGTTGAGAAACTATTAATTGCATCATCTGAGAATAAGTCATAGTTCCCTGATAATAATAAAGCACTTTCTTCATATTCAGAGAAACCTAATATTGGACCATTGGGTCTTACTGTTGCTATTTCATCATTACCTATATAACTAGTACATATGCCATGATATGCTATTTTTGGTCTATTCCAATCTTCTTGGAAATTAGTTGGTCTTGACCATTCTCTATAAGCTCCTAATCCATGTACTTGTAAGTTAAAGTCTTCATTTATTTCATATATTTGTATATGTTTTCCATTATAAGTAACATTTTGTAATTCTGGTCTTTTTGTTTTATCTTCATCTTTTAATTTATATAATGTTTTATTATATAGTTGTGCATATTGTTTTCTTATTGCTGATTCTAATGATAATGATGTATAGAAATCATTTTCTAATTGTGGTATATCTGGATTATTTGTATAACTAGTAAATAATATTTTTAAGTTTTCTATATCTTCTTCTTTTACTATATTATTTAATAATTTTAAGATATTTACTATATTCTTATTTAGTCCTTCTTTTAATAATTCATCTAGATTACCTGATACTGGTACATATCTTCCTACTATAAAAGAAGCCATACTATAATCTATACCAAAATATCTTTCTATTACTGCTCTTTTTAATGTTTCTAAATCCATATTAGATAGATTTTGTTCTATATTTTTAAAATATAATTCTTTTTTAGAATTAAAGTTAATATCTAATAAATCATTAATACTTGTTATATTAAATATATTATCTTTTCTTTGTAATACTATTAATAGATTTCTTAATTGTTCTTCATTTAATGTTTCTATTGATATATTAGTTAATAATTCTTTATAGTTTTCTATATTATTTAATACTTTTTCCATTATACTAGATAAATCTATATTAGGATTTGTTATTCTTTTTATTATATTACTAAATGTTTTTATTAGAGATGGATCTAATTTAGTTATAGTATCTTGTATTTCTGGATATAATGTTATAGTTCCTAATAGAGACATATCTAATGTATCTATTTTTAATATATTAAAATTTAATGTTCTAAATAATTCATCATTCTTTTGATATAAATACATTAATTTATATTTTAATATTTCTTTATCCATATTTAATTGTTCTGCTATTTTAGTAATATATTCTTCTTTATTAAAATATAGTCCTACATTTAATTTCTTTATTAAATCTAATCTATTTTCTTTTATTAATAATTCATATATTATTTCATTTTTATCTATATCCCATATATATGATCCTTGTTTTTTTTCTATATATTCTAGGAATACTTGTTTTTTTTCAGCTATTAATTCTTCTGTTAAATCTGGATATATAAATCTTAAATTAAATTTTATTGCTAATGATGGTTCTATTGATGTTACATAATCAAATATATTTTTTCTTGCTTCCCATGATGGAGATATTGTTGATTTAGTTTTTATGTATTCTATTATTTGAGGACCTAATTCTTCTATAAATTCTTCATTAGGAGCTGGTTCTATTTGTGGTATAGAGAATTTTAATAATAATGATTTATCTACTTGTTTTATTAATTCAAATAATTCATTATTAATACTTAATGGATATATATGTTCACTTGTTTGAATAAATTTTATTAATAATGGCAAATGTTTTTTAAATTCTTCTTTAGATGCATATTGATATATATGTCCTATATCAAATTTAATTGCTACATCTAAATCTTTTAAAGAAATATATTCTAATAATTCTTTGTTTTTATTCCAATTACTTGGCATATGATTATATTTAAGATACTCTATTATGGCTTGCCCATACTTATCTAATTCTTCTTTTGTAAATGTTGGATTATCACCAAATGATTTTCTTATATCAATTTGTTTAAATAAAGAAGGATTCTTTTTAGATATTGCTAATATGAAGTCTTTAGATAATGTCCATGATTCTACTTCATATCTATGATTAGCATAATACTCTACTAAAGCATCTGCGTATTTTTCTATTATTTCTGGTGTTAATTCTGGAATAAAAGTACCTAAAGATAATTTATATAATTGTGAAGGATCATGTTCTTTTACATATTCAAATAATGCTTCATTAGTAGAATAATTATAATATAAATCTTTACTTTTTCTTATAAATTCTAATAATATATCTCCTATTTGTTCTATTATTTCTTTAGTTAATTCTAAATTATATAAGTATTGTAAATTAAAACTTGCTAATAATTTAGGATTATTATTAATAATATAATTTAATAATAATTCACTATTATACCAACCTGTATGAGGTTGTATTTTATTTTGAGATATATATTCTAATAATATTTTTCCATATTTATTTAATATTTCTTCATTTATATTATAGAATACACCTTCTAATTTAAGTTTAAATATTAAAGGGTATTCATGTTCATATAGATATTCAAATAATTCTATACTAGAAGATAATGTATATGGTAATTTTTGATTATTTCTTAGTAAGTCTAATATTTGAGGAAGAATTACTTCTATTAATCTTGATGGTGTATTACTTTGACAAACAATATCAAATAATTGTTCATCTGATAATGACATTTTAATAATTCTACCTGTTTGAATTATTTCTACTAATAAAGAATTTATTTTTACGTCTTTTTCTAATTCTTCTATTCCTTCTAATTGGGATACATTTTCTTCATTAGTTATAAACTTTAATAGATTTATTACTCTACGACAATAATTATCATCTTGGATGATATCGTGATTTTGATCAAATAAATTAATTATTTCTCTTATTTCTGCTATTGTCATATTTTATCTTCCTTATTATATTTTTATTTTATCATTATTATAAATAAAATAAAAGATAGGTATACCCTATCTTTACTCTACTATATATGGATTATCTGCTGTACCTTTTGTTCCTTCTTTATATTTAATATTACTTTTTAATACTATTGAAGGTCTTATTCCATCTAAATTACCTGAATGTGCCCATAATGATCCATTTTCTTGTATTACAAAGACACTTGGATAAACACTATTTAATCTACTTGGTGTCATTGTCCATTGTGGAGAGCCAGTTTTTAAATAATAGTCTGTTTCTATATTCCATACAGCACCAGCTAGTGCTACTTCATCTGCTGTTAATAATGCTATTGGATATGTTAATTCTCCATTACCTATTTCTTTACTTACTGTAAATTTATCTTTATCATTATTACATACTACACTTGGTGTTTTATTAATATTTAATCTATATCTTCCATTATAATTAGTAGCATTAGTACCATATCCTTCTCCTGGACTATCTGGTGCTATAGATCGATCATTACACCATATACTATCTTCTAAATAGTTACTATATCCTATTAAGTTATTAGTATACCATTCATCTATTATAGTCTTTATATTAGAATCATTCATATTACTATGTGCTTCTTCATAACTTTCTGCTTCTGGAGTTCCATATTTATATCCTACATATGTATTATCTTTATTAAATAAACTATATTTATCTTTAGTTATTTCAGTTGCTTCTAATGTATTATTACATGTATTATTATTTGGTTCTCCATTATATACTAATTTTATTCCTCCTAATTCTGTTGTTCTTACTATTTTCCAACAGAAGTTTGCAAATATAACATTATTATTATTTATATTTCCTCTATAAAAATAGATAGGATTAGTATTATTTTCTGTTCCTGATAAAGTATATATTCCTATTCCTTCTCCTGTACTATAATCTATATCAGTACTTAGTTCTGGTTTAGTATTAATACTATTAATTAATAAAGTTTTTGGTATTACATTTATTTTAGAATTAATAGTTATTGTTTCTTTATTAGTAGCATATATTACTATTGGTATTAATAATATTATTAATATTAAATATTTTGGTACTTTAATATTCTTTAAGATCATAAATAATACAATACTTATTACTAAGATAAATACTATTAAGATAATATGATCTTTAGTATTAGGATTATCCATTTTATTAAAATTAGTAGTTAATGTTTTTTTATGTTCATATTTTCCATTAGTATATGTTTCAAATTCTTTTTTATATTCTACTTTTAATTCTATTGTATTTACTCTATTAGCTATTATATTAGTATCTGATAGTATAGTATATTCTATATTATCATCATTAATTAGTTTTTCTATTTCATAATTATCATTAGTGTTATTACTAATATCTATTTGATATATTATATAGTCACCTACTGTATTCATTGTTAAATCTAAATCTATATTAGTACAATTTAATACTGGTTTATTGTTCTCTATTACATTTTTATTATCTTTTATTTGGATGTCTTTTATTTCTAAATTACATTCTTCTGCATATGTAATAAATGGTATTAATAATATTATTATAAATAATATCTTTTTCATATTATCACCTATTATGATTATAACATATATATAATATTTTAGTGTTATAATTATTATGGTGATAATATGACTAGTGGGTATGAATTAAGTACTGCTATTACTAATTTATTTATATTTATTACTAGTATATTTATTTTTATTAAAATAAAGAATAATAAGAGATGGAATCTTTTTTATTTATTTTTAATATTAGATTCTTTTATGGGTATTATAGTACATGGTATTAGTATGAATAATACTATTAATAATATATTATGGATTATATTATATATTTTATTTAGTATTACTTTTAATTTATTATTATATATATTTTGTAATATGAAGTTAAAGAATGTTATTAAGTTAAGTATTTTAATATTTATTATTATGTTTATTATATTTAGTATTTCTATTAAATTTAATATTAAGAATTTAGATAATATTGTTATATTATTATATGCTTTATTATTAGTATTAATTAGTTTATATAATATTATTAAGAGTAATTATATATATAAGTATTATTATATTATTGGTATTATTATACAGATTATAGGTATTATACCTATATTTATTAAATTAAATATTGGTTATTTTAATTATAATGGTATATGTCATTTATTTACTATTATTACTATTATATTATTATATTTAGGTATTAAAAAAGAGAACATATAATGTTCTTTTTATATAATTGAATACATATTTAATATTTGTTATTATTATATTATAGAGAGTGATGTATATGAGAAAACTATTATTTTTAATAATAATATCTTTTTCTTTTATTATTGTTAAAGCAGATGAATTACCTAATTTAAGGTTTGATGAAGCTACTGGTGATATAGTACTTACCTATAAGAGAGGTACGGTATCCTCTGTTAATATAAAGATTTTTAGGGTAAGTGAAGGAACAAATTTTAAGTCTTATACATTATTTGATGGAAGCTTTTATTGGTATCATGGTGCTTCCGATATTATTGAAAAAAAAATAAATGTTTATAGTGATTATAGCGATTTGTTGACAAATAATAATTTACTTGAAGATGGGAAACGTATTGGCTTTGAATTATCTTTTAATGGATTAATATATTATCTTGTATTAGAAGCAAAAGATGGTCGATTTTTTGAATTGCCATCATATAAAGTTACTTTTGTTTTAAATGGCGGTAATTGGCGAACTGATTTGTCACCTTATGGATTTCACCCTGCTGATGAAATGGGTTTTTATTATTTTCAAACTATAAATCTTGGTGATAATGAACTAATACCAGAAAAAGGTAATTTGTATTTTGCTGGATGGTATACTGATCCTCAATTTAAGAATAAAAAATTTAGTATTAATAATATATCTGAAGATATTACTCTATATGCAAAATGGATGAATTATGATGATACTATTAATGTTAGATTTGAAGATGATAATGGTGAATTATTAAAAGAACAAACATTAATTGTTTTAAATATGCCTGAAGAACCTGAAGTACCTATTAAAGATGGTTATTCATTTGTTGGTTGGTGTGTAGTTCGTGGTGAAGAATGTTCATCAAGTATGCTTAGTAATATAACATTTGATGAAGATAATATGGTTTTAAGAGCTTTTTATGTTGAAAATAGTAAAGTTATTAGAGATATTAAGTTATATATTCGTGCTCCTTATGTAGGAGATGTTTATACATTCGTGTTTAATCCAGAGAGAATGACACTTACCCAAACACCTAGTTTATTTTTTGAATCTTTAACTAATAACGTTAATTTATCTTCAATTGGTTTTTATACTGATAATGGTAGTAGTATATTTAATGGTACTATTGTTAAAGATAAAAAATATAAATTTATTATTAGAGTAACTATTCCAGATGAAATTGCTAATAATTATTATTTTGATTATTATAAAAATTTAAATATTATAATTAATGGTAAACATTTGGAGATTAGTGATTTAAATTGTTATAATTCTAATACTACTTGTTCATTTTATGCTTTAATTTCGTCAGTTGAAGAAAGATATGCAATTATAGATGGTGATAATCAATCTATTTTTAAAGGATCTGAATTAACTATTAGAATAGATGGAGATCCTGAGAAATTTAAAGAATTAAAAGTAGATGATACAGTTGTTGATGAAGATAATTATATAATTGAAAATGGTAGTACTATTGTTACTTTAAATAATGAATATATTAATACTTTAGATGATGGTAATCATAGTATTACATTTATTTATGATGATGGTGATGTTTCTACTCTATTTGATGTTAGTACTATTGAAGAAACAAATAATATTGTAGAAACTATAGAAGACAAAAATGAAGATATTAAAGAAGAAATAAATAATCCTAATACTAGTGATAGAATTATAATATTAATTATTAGTTTTATTATTTCTATATTATTAATTAGTTATTTATTATTTAAAATAAAAAAACACTCTGAATGAGTGCTTTTTTTATATCATACTTTTACCTTATAGTATTTGGAATATTGTTTAATTCTAAATCTAATCTATATATATAGTTATTTCATCTAGTTCCTTATAATTATTATTATCATTTAATATTGTCATATTAATCACCTACTTAAAATTTATTCTTTCTTCTTCTATTACTAATGGTCTTTTCATTAGTCTACTATTCATATTTAAGATATATTCTCCTAAGAAACCTATAAAGAATAATAATATAGAGCCCATAAAGAATAAACCTATTAATACTGGTGCTATTCCTGCTAAGAAGATATCCCAATATATTAATTTCATTATTAAGTAGATTAAACCTATTAAAAAACTTATAAAGGAAAATATAAAACCGCTTATAGTTGCTAAACGCATTATTCCTTTTGTATAAGATGTTATTCCTACCATACCTGCATCATATAATGAATACCAATTATTTTTTGATTTTCCATTTTTTCTTTTTGCTTGTGTATATGGTATTTCTTTTCTAGCATAACCTAATTCTGATACTATTCCTCTTAAGTATGGTTGGCTATCATCTAATGATCTTAAGATATTAATAAAGTCTTTATCATATAGTCCAAAACCAGTAAAGTGTTCTATTTGTTCTACTGTTGAGAATTTTTTTATTATTTTATAATAACATGTTCTTATTAAATATTTTATTTTATTTTCTTTACTTTTATTTTTAATACCTATTACTATTTTATAACCATTTTCCCATTCTTTTACAAATTTAGGTATCATATCTACTGGGTCTTGGAAATCAGCACATATTAATATTGTACAGTCTCCGGTAGTTTGCATTAATCCATAATATGGGGAATTAAATTGACCAAAGTTTTTTACATTGAAAATAGCTTTTACTTTTTTATTTTTTTTACATATTTCTTTAATTAATGATCTTGTTTTATCTTGTGAATCGTTATCTATAAAGACTATTTCATAATCATATTCTTTTAATTTTTTTAGTTCTTCTTCTACTGCTTTTGTTATTTGTTTTATATTTTCTTCTTCATTATAACATGGTATTAAAACACTAATTTTTTTCATTTTTTTCACTACTTTCTTTGTACCAATTAATAGTTTCTTTTATTCCTTCTTCAAAACTATATTCTGGATAAAAACCAGTGTCTTTTTTTAAATCACTTATATCTGCTTGAAGATTCATGACTTGGTTTTCATTATATTCTCTTGTTCCTAACTTTAATTTTATTTTAGGATTTATTGTATCTTTTATTATTTCTATATATTCATATAAATATTTTGTTGTTCCACTTGATATACAATATATAGAATTATTTTTACCTTTTTCTGATAATAAATATAATGCTTTAGCTACATCTTTTGAATATATATAGTCCCATATTTGTTCTCCTTTGCTATATTTAGGAGATTTATTATTATCAACCATTTCTATAATACTAGACATTACCATTGTTTTTGGATTGTCATAGGGTCCATATACACTAAGTATCCTTGTCCATATATGTTTCATATTATATTGATTAGCTAATATTTTACTCATATAGCCGGCGGCTAATTTACCTACTCCGTAACCATTTTCTGGATTAGTATTTGTTTTAGGAGATAGTATTTCTTTTTGTCTTCCATATTCTGCTTGTGATCCTACTCCTATAAATGTTTTACATCCTAATCTATGAGCTAATTCTAAGGAATCTAATGTATATTTTATATTTTGTACTTGGATATATAAATTATTTCTTATTTCACCAAAACTACCTATCCATGCTAAATGATAAAATGTTTCATATTTTTTATTTAATTTTAATTTATCTATTTCTTCTAAATCACATTCTATTATTGTTAGATTTTTATTTTTAGGGAAATTATTAGTATTGGAGTTTTTTCTTACTAAAGCAAGTACTTTAATATTATTATTTAATAAATAGTCTGTTAGTGCTCTTCCTATCATTCCGCCTGCACCATTTATTACTGCGCTTTTCATAATTACTCCTTAATTAAAGGAATTATCATATTTTTTTCTAATTCTTCTTTAGGTAGAAATGGTGCTAAATCTTCTAATGGAGCTGATACTAGTGTTCCATCTTCTAATCTTTTAGTTGCTGATTTTGGTTCAAAGAATTGATTTGAAGATACAAATACTTCACATATAAATGGTCCTTTTTCTTTTAATACTTCTTGTATTTTTTTAGTAATATTTTTATTACTTGTTATCTTATAATATGGATATCCATAAGCTGGAGCTAATTTAGACATATCTGGGAAACTTAAGTCTTTACTTTCTTTTCCTATACCTACTAATGGTTCACCAAAGAAATTCTTTTGGGTTTGTCTTATTGAATGATATCCACCATTATTTATTAAGAATATTTTTATAGGTAATTTATGATGTATTATAGTTTGTAATTCTTGGATATTCATTTGAATACTTCCATCACCTGTAATACATATTATTTCTTTTTTATTATTAGCTATACATGCACCTATTGCTGCTGGTAGATCATATCCCATTGCTGCTATAGCAGAATTTATTATAAATCTTTGTCCTTTTTTTATTGTATATGCATGACTGCCTACTACACATGCAGATCCATTTCCTACTACTGTTATTTGTTTTTCTTTTAAACTATTACTTAATTCTTTTATAAAACAATAGACATTGGCTGTATTTTTTTCTATTTTATAATGTTTTGGAAGAACAACTGGATAATTCTTTTTCCAATTAGAACATGTTTGTAACCATTCTTTATTATTAAATAATTTAGTTGTTACTTTTTTATTTAGTTCTTCTAAGAAATCTTTTGCATCTGCCCATATAGGTAGATCTACTTTTATAGTTGGTTTTTTTAATTCTTCTTTATCTATATCTACATCTATAATATATGCTTCTCTTGCCCATGTTTTCCAATTATATCCTACTTGTCTAATACTTAATCTACATCCAATAGATAGTACTAAGTCACTATTTTGAACTGCGAAGTTACCTGGTCTATCTCCCATAATACCTCCACGTCCTACATATAATGGATAATCATCATATATTGCATCTATACTATTCCATGCTGTTACTATTGGTATATTTAATTTCTTTATTAATTTAATAAATGTGTCATATCCATTTGATGTTCTTATTCCACTTCCTGCATATAATACAGGTCTTTTTGCTTCTTTTATTTTTTTAATTACTTTATCTATAATATCTTCTGTTACTTTAGGAGCTATTGTTTTATTATATTCTTTTGGATCAAATGATTCTAGATTATCTGTTTCTATATAAGCACCTTGAACATTTAATGGTATATCTAACCAACATGGTCCTGGGCGACCATGTGTTGCAATATATAATGCTTTTTCTAAACAATATTTTATTTTATATGGATCTATAACCATTTCACAATATTTAGTCATTGAATTAACTGCTGAACATATATCAAATTCTTGATCTCCTAAAGATCTTAATTTTAATCCTGTACTTCTAACTGTTGTATCATAACGTACTTGTCCAGATAATATTAGCATTGGTATTGAATCTAAATATCCTCCAACTACACCTGTTATAGCATTTGTTCCTCCTGGACCAGTAGTAACGCATACTGCTGCTATTTTATTATTTATTCTTGCATAGCTTTCAGCAGCTATACTACATGCTTGTTCATGATGATTATAAATACATTTTAAGCCTTTTTGGTGGCCCAATGCATCATTTAGATGCATTGCTCCTCCTCCTGTTATAGTAAAGACATCTTTTATTCCATTATCTACTAAAAATTGTGATATATAATTTGATACTTTTATTTTCATAGAACTAGCTCCTCTATAATGTGTTTTATTTTTTATTTACATATTTAATTATCATTTTTATCATATAATCTATTTGTTTTAATGTCATTCCTGGATATACTCCTATCCAGAAACTATTATTCATAACTATATCTGTATTAGTTAAATTACCTACTACTCTATATCCTGCTTTTGTTTCTCTCATTTCATTAAAACAAGGATGTTTAATAATATTACCTGCAAATAGATTTCTTGTTTGAATTCCATTTCCTTCTAAGTATTTTACTAATTCATTTCTATTAAGTCCTTCTTTACAAGTAATTAAGAAACCAAACCAACTTGGTATAGAATTAGTTTCTGGTTCTGGTAGTATTATTTTATCTGATATTTCTTTTAATCCTTCTTTTAATCTATTATAATTTTCTATTCTTTTTTTAGTAAATCTTTTTATTTTATCTATTTGTTTACAACCAATAGCTGCTTGTAAATCAGTTGCTTTTAGATTATAACCGAAATGGGAATAGACATATTTATGATCATATCCTTTTGGTAATTCACCAAATTGGCCATCAAATCTATGTCCACATAGATTATCTACTCCGGAAGGGCAAGAACATTCTCTTCCCCAATCTCTAAATGATCTTACTATTTTATGTAGTAATGGATTATTAGTATATACTGCTCCTCCTTCTCCCATTGTCATATGATGTGGTGGATAGAAACTTGATGTTCCTATATCTCCAATAGTTCCAGTATATTTTTCTTTTCCATTAATAATATATTTACTTCCTAATGCATCACAATTATCTTCTATTAACCATAAATTATGTTTATTACAAAATTCTTTTACTTTAGTAAGATTAAAAGGATTTCCTAAAGTATGTGCTAACATTACTGCTTTTGTTTTATTAGATAATGCTTTTTCTAACATATTACAATCTATATTATATTCTGGAATAGTTATATCTACAAAAACAGGTATTGCTCCATATTGTACTATTGGAGATATTGTAGTTGGGAATCCAGCTGCTACAGTTATTACTTCATCTCCTCTTTTTATAGCTCTTTCTTTTAATAGAGGTGATGTTAAGGCCATGAAAGCTAAAAGGTTAGCTGATGATCCTGAATTAACTAAACTACAATATTTTACATCTAATAATTTAGCGAAGTTTTTTTCAAATTCTTTTGTATATCTTCCAGATGTTAACCAAAATTCTAAAGCACTATCAACTAATGCACACATTTCTTTTTCATCAAATACTCTTGATGCATATGGTATTCTATCCCCTTCTTTATACTTTTTTGGTTTTTTATATTCTTTATAATATTCTGCTACTAATTTTAATATTTCTTCTCTTGCTTCTAATTCTGTTTTAGACATAGTATTAAATCCTTTCAGTATAATCTTTTATATAATCATTTATTTCTTTTTCCATTTCTTTTGGTATATTATCTGCTTTATAGAAATCACATATTTTTTCTATAGTAGTATTAATATTCCATAATGGTTTCCATTTAAGTTCTTTTCTTATTTTATGACAATTTAATAATAATAGATTTGCTTCATGAGGTTGCTTATTATTAGTTTTAATTACATAATTCATATTCATTTTCTTACAGAATAATTTAACTAGTTTTTCTGTAGTTACATGATTATTTTTTTGTGGTCCTATATTATAATGTTCTATATTACTATATTCTTTTGTTCCTACTATAAGGTAGGCAAATAATGGTTCTAAGACATGTTGAAACGGTCTTATTGCTGTAGGATTTTTTAAGATAATATCTTCTTTTGCTTGGTATGCTCTTATACAATCTGGTACTATTCTATTTTCAGCAAAGTCTCCTCCACCAATAACGTTTCCTGCTCTCATTGTTACTACTGTAATATTTTTTTCTTTTAAGAAACTTTTATAATAACATTCTGTTACTAATTCTGAACAACTTTTAGAGTTAGAATATGGATCATATCCATTTAATCTATCTGTTTCTATAAATGCGTTTCCATCTTCTGGATTTTGATATACTTTATCTGTTGTTATATTAATTACTTTTTTTACAGAGTCTGTATTTCTTATACATTCTAAGACATTAATTGTTCCCATTACATTAGTTTCATATGTATATCTTGGTTCTTTATAACTTTCTAATACTAATGGTTGAGCTGCTAAATGAAAGACTATTTCTGGTTTATATTTTTTAAATACTTTTAATAAATTATCATAGTCTCTTATATCTCCTATAATACTAGTTATATCTTTTTCTATTTTAGATAATTCATATAGATTAGGATTAGTATTTGGTTCTAATGCATAACCAATTACTTTTGCTCCTAAGCCTACTAATATTTTTGATAACCATGATCCTTTAAATCCTGTATGTCCAGTTATTAATACTGTTTTTCCTTTATAATATTCTAAATTCATATTTATCACCATTTGATCCATGGAGCATTTCCACTATTTAATAATCCTTCTAAATATTGTTTATCTTTTAATGTATCCATGCATTGCCAGAAGCCGTCATGTTTATATGCTTTTAGATTTCCTTCTTTTGCTAATGTTTCTAATGGTTCTTTTTCAAAAGCTGTTTCGTCTCCAGCTATATAATCAAATACTTCTGGTTCTAATACCATGTAACCGCCATTAATCCAACCTCCGTCTTCTTTTGATTTTTCTACAAAGCTTGTTACTCTATCTTTCTTATCTATAGATATTGCTCCGAATTTTCCTCCTGGTTGGATTGCAGTTATTGTTACTAATTTTTTATGTTTTTTGTGGAATTTAATTAATTCATTAATATCTATGTCACATACTCCATCTCCATATGTAAGCATAAAGGTTTCATTTCCTATATATTCTTTTATTCTTTTTAATCTTCCACCTGTCATGGTATATAATCCTGTATCTATTAAGGTAATCTTCCATGGTTCAGTACATGTTTTATGTACTGTCATTTCATTTTTTTCCATATCAAAAGTTATATCTGAATTATTTAAATAATAATTAGAAAAGAATTCTTTTATTACTTGCTGTTTATATCCTAGACATATTATAAAATCATTAAATCCATAATGTGAATATTCTTTTATAATATGCCATAAGATTGGTTTATCACCTATTTCTACCATTGGTTTTGGTATTCTTTGTGATTCTTCTACTATTCTAGTTCCGAATCCTCCTGCTAATATTACTACTTTCATTTATAACCTACCTCCTGAAACTAAAGTATCTATGTCCAAACCAACTAATTATAGTTGTTATAAATATATTTATTATTCCTGCTATATATTCATTAGTTCCTAATATATTAACTAATATATATAAATTTAATAATCCTAATATATAACTAATAAAATATACAGATATAAATTTAAATATTTCTTTCTTTATACTATTATTACTTTTAAAAGTAAATAATCTATTCCATATATAACTATGTGTTATTCCTATTATAGTAGATATAGTATTTGCTATTAAATAATTAATATTAATATATATTAATAATGCATATGTTAAATATCCTACTAATGTATTTAAACATCCTACTATTAAGAATCTTATTTTAACATTATTTAATAATGATTTTATTTTATTAATTAGATTATTCATTATTATCCTTTCTACTTTAATAATATTAAAGAAATAGTTATTTGGACTATAAGTTTATTATATCATAGAATAGTATCTATATTATTTAAATAGTTATATATAATAATTTTGGAATTAGAAGTTATAATATATAGAATTAATATATGAGGATGGATTTTATCTAATTACTATGGATATACTAAAGATAGTTTATTTTATAAATGTTTTATTAAGAAATAATGTTTTATTACCTGGTATTACAAAAGTAAGAATTAAAACTGATTATGCAGATAATAAATAATAATAAAAAGAGAGAGTTACTACTCTCTTTTTTGTTTTGTAAAATTCGTGACAATGTATACAACTTCATTTACAATCTATTGATTGTTAAAAGTGTAAATGATAAGATGTAATTAATAGAGAGAGATGTGTTAATAAATGAAGAAATTGTTTTACTTATTATTATTGTTATTGCCTTGTATTGTTAAAGCAGAAATTACAAATTTTACTATAAGTTCTACTGGTGAATTGTGTGCTACTTATAGTGGTAGTGGGCAACCTACTAATTATAGAGTTGGATTATATGATATGGATTATCAATTTAGTTTAAATGGTCAGGTATTGTCTTATTCTTATAAAGAAGTTGGTACAGGAAATTGTTTTGACTTAACTGCTATGCGTCAATATAATGCAGAAGGAAGTCACAATTATAAATATGTATTTGATGCTATAATAGTTGTTAATGATGATTATGCAAATCCTACTATAGTAGATTCTGATTATAAAGTTGTTAATACAAATAATGGTGTATTCACGGTATTACAACCTCATACAGTTAGATTCCATTTAAATGGTGGTAGTTGGCCTACTGATAATAATCCTAATGTAGATAAACCTGCTGATGAAATGGATATATATGAATTTCAAACATTAAGAGTTGCTAATTATAATTTTAGACCAGTAAAAGATAATAATATTTTTAAAGGTTGGTATCTTGAGGAAGATTTTAGTGGAAATAATCAATATTCTATAACTGGTATTAATAAAGATATAGATTTATATGCTAGATGGGTTTCTAAAGATACAAAGTATGCTGTTAGATTTGAAGATGAAAATGGTAATTTAATTGAAGAAAAAAGAATATTAGTTGAAACTGAAATTAAAGAAATGGATGCTCCTGTTAAAGATGGTTATAAATTCTTTTCTTGGTGTATTTATGAAGGAAATGAATGTGAAGCAATTGATGTTAGAACTTATATAGTTGAAGAAGATTTAGTATTAAGACCTAAATATGTTAATAATAATAAAGCAATTAGTGATGTTAATATATATATACGTGCTCCACGTATTGGAGATGTTTATACTATAGAAGAAATACCTAAAGCTGGTCTTATACAAAATCCAAAAGTATATGTTCAATCATTAACTGATAATGTTGGAATTGATTGGATTGAATTTTATTCTAATGATAGTGAAGGTTTATTTAGTGGTACGGTACTTAAAGATACTGATTATGAATATTATTTAATATTTGAAATTCCTGAAGAATTAGAAGATGATTATACTTTTGTAAATTCACAAGTAATGAATGTTGTAATTAATGGAAAGAATATTGATCATAAAGATTTATCTTGTTATTATTCTAGTAAAGTTGGTAGTGGACCTACAGAATCTTATAATTATTGTGAATTATATACTAGAATACCTTCTACTGATGAAAAGTATGCTATTATGAATGGTCATAATCAAAAATTAAATAAGAATTCTGATTTAGTTATTAGAATTGATGGAGATATTGATGGTTTTAAAGAATTAGTAGTAGATGGTAAAGTTGTTGATAGTAATTATTATAAATTAACAGTTGGAAGTACTATTGTTACTTTAGATAAGAGTTATTTAGAATCTTTAGAAGATGGAGATCATGAAATAAAAGTTGTATATAATGATGGTGATGTTTCTACTTCATTTAATATTAATGATGATACTAAACCTGTTGTAGATGCAGTTGCTAATAATATAGAAGAAAATCCATTTACAGCTGATGCTATTTTAATAACTGTTATTGGATTAAGTATTTCTTTATTAACATTTGGTTATTTCTTTAGAAAAAAACATTTTATAGATAAAGAAAGAAAAGAATTTTTATTATAAAAAAAAGAGAGTTAACTACTCTCTTTTTAATTGTATAAATATTCTTTATTTTCTTTTATTAAGAAATAATCTTTATATACTAATAAATTAATTCTACTATTTAGTTTATATGGTTTTTTAACATCTCCTAATTGATATAATATAAATCTTTTTCCTTTAGGGGAATCTATTAATATCTTAACTATTTGAGCTGGTTGACCATTTAATAAGATATTATCATCCATATATCCATATACTGTTCCTTCTATTTCTATAGCATGTCTTTTTAATGATAGATATCTTATTATTGGTTTTATTGCTATTATAAATGCTACTATACCTATTATTGTAAATGGTAAACACATTATTATAGTTGTTATAGAAAATGATGTTGGTACATTATTTGATGATGTATCTGATATTATAAATACTATAGGAAATAATAAACCAAAGAAGCCAAAACCAAAGGCAAATATTAATGGAAATATTACATTCCAAAAACCTAGTTTTGCTTCTTTGCATTCTTCTACTGGATATTCCATATTAGCATTAGATGTATTTAATCCTGTTAAAGAATTACAATATGGACATAGTTCTGTGGTAACTGGTGCTCCACAATTTCTACAATGAAAAGTATTATCATTCATATTATCACCTATTCAAATAAGAATTCTTTTTTATTTTTTATTAGAAATAATTTTTTATATACTAATAATTTTATTTTACTATTTAATTTATATTTTTTCTTAGTATCTTCTGTTTTATATATAATAAATTGTTTCCCTTTTGGAGTATCTATTAATATTTTAATTGCTTTAGTATTTTTATCATTTATTGTAGTAGAAGTATTATCTGTATAACCATATACTATTCCTTCTATTTCTTTTCCTAATAGTTTTACTATTATATGTTTTATTATATATATTAATGCTGTTATTAGAGGTAATAGACTTAATAAGAATATTATAATAGATAGTATTATTTCTATTGTTCTATACATTGGTTTTTCTTCTAATATTTCTTTTGGGAAATCATTTATAGATACATTTAAACCTACCCAAAATAGAAAGGCAAATAGTATTAAGTACCATATTATAAATGTATTTAATGATGCTTCTTTACATTCTAGTAAAGGATATTCATCTTTTACTTTAGATATATCTATACCTGTTAATGAATTACAATATGGACATAATTCTGTAGTTACTTCTGCTCCACAATTTTTACAATGAAATACATTATTCATGTTATCACCTATTTTATTATAACAAATATTATTATATTTTATGATATAATATTAATAGGAAGGCACATAAGTGCTACCTATTGGTTGGTTGCACTCATTTAATGAGTGCTTTTTTTATTTGTATTATCATTTTCCTTTTATTAACATTAAGATGATAATAATGATTAAAGAAAGTATAAGTAAATCTTTCTTTGACATATAATCACCTCCTTTATGAGGCAGCACTCATTATATGCCCTCCTATTATATATATACGTGGTTAATGTCTTATTTCCTTTTAATTAATAAAAAAAAGAGAGTTTAATTCTCTTTTTTTGTTATATGTTGTGGTAAACCATCTTTCATTATTTGTTTTACTTCTCCTTGAATTAATGGTTTTATATAATTAATTAAATCTTGTGTTACATAGTTATTTTTAGTATCTATCCATTCATTTGGTACTTTCTTTTCTATATTAGCTATTTTATGTATATCATTATATGATTCATATTTTATTTTATATGGATTAGTAGATATTCTATTCATTATAACCATATAGCCTGATTTATTTTTATATGCTAATTCAGAACCTTTCATTCCACAATGATATGCTTCATTATAATCTGTTTTAGATACTAGATGAGAAGCTGCTCTTTGTAATGTAGATAATGTTATTGGTCTTGCTTTAATACCTAATCTATCTCTTAATATTTTACCTAGTGCTTCTGCACATCCTACTAATTCTTTATGACCAAATGAGTCTGTTTTTAAATTAGCATCTAATAATTCACAGACGAATTTTCTGTCCTCTGTTCTTATTCCTTCTGATACTGCTATTACGATATTAGATTTCTTTTTTAATAGGTTTTCTACATCTTTAACAAATTCTTCTATATCAAATGTTCCTTCTGGTAGATAGATAGCATCTACTCCTGGACATGTTTCATCTTTAGCTAATGCAGCAGATGCTGTTAACCAACCAGCATGTCTACCCATTATTTCTACTATAGCAACTGTTTTTTTAGTATCTCCATATACCATATTATCTTGGATTATTTCTCTTAAAGTAGTTGCTATATACTTACAAGCACTACCAAAACCTGGGCAATGATCTGTTATAGGTAGATCATTATCAATAGTTTTAGGAACTCCTATAAAGTTTTGTTTCTTATTATTTAATACAGCATAATCATGTAGAGATGCTACTGTATCCATAGAGTCATTACCTCCTATATAGATTAATGAATCTATAGAATGTTTATCTAATATTTCAAATACTTTTTTATAATCTTTTTCATTATCTTTAATAGTACCTAGTTTATATCTACAAGATCCTAAAAATGAAGATGGAGTTCTTTTTAATAATTCTAAGTTATCTTTATTAGTAAAGTATTCATCTAAATCTATTATTTTATCTTGTAATAATCCTTCTATTCCATTTAACATACCATATACTTTATTATAACCTATTTTCTTAGCTTGATAGTATACTCCTGCTAATGAAGCGTTTATTACTGATGTAGGTCCTCCTGATTGTCCTACTATTAAGTTTTTCATATATATTCCTTCTTTCTATAAAAATTACACCTTTTGTATTGTATCATATTTATTTTAATAAAAACGACGAGTTTCGTCGTTTTTTATTATTTTTAATAATTATAAAAAAAGATATCTATATGATATCTTTTTATTTTCTATGTCTTTTTGAATGTTTAATAAATAATCTTGTAATAGATATAAAAATAGTTATGCATAGGCCTATTTTCAGAATATGAATTAATTTATTATTATTATCAATTATTTTTTGTAAATTTCCACGATTTTCATCTTCAGTATTATCTTTTTTTACTTTATCTATTGTTAGAGTATATACTACTTCTGATTCTTCATTAGATACACGTATAAATACATGACTACCTTTGATAAGATCTCTATTACCTTCTATTTCTACTTTATAATTAGGTTTAGCTTTATAATTAATATTTAATTCATTATCTTCTTTTGGTATTATAACTAAATAATCTATTTTTTCTGGTTTAAATTCTATATCTTTTAATGCATTTTCTATAGTTAATGAATCTAGATAAGGCCACTCTACTGCTTTTACTATATTTATAGATATAAAGAATAATAATATTATTATTAATATTATTTTTTTCATATTATTTAGTTCTTTCTGTTTTTTCTAATATATCTATAACTTGTTTTTGGAAATTTTCTAATTCCATATTATCTATAGATCCATAGTTATTATGTCTTTTACTATTATCTTTTATAAAGAATTCACCTATTACCCAAGATGGTTTATTTTCTAATATATTATATGAATATTCTAATGTGAAATATCTTGGTGTACCAAATGTTAAAGCTAATGCTACATACTTACTAGCTGCATCTGTTTCTTCATAATCAGGGAAAGAAAAGAAATATATTGGTCCTACTGATGATTTTAATGCATAAGCATCAAAATCATCGACTGTAACTTCTTTATCTGCATCACTTAAAATAGTTCTATCTTCTTTTATTAATATGTCTTTTATTCTATTCCATTCTGTATATAAGAATTTTTTTGTCATATCTTTTCCCATTGTTAATATTTGATTAAACATGTACCAATTATGAAATACATGATCAAATAATAAGACATTTGTTACTTGATATTGTACACTTGTTTTTATTTTATTTTCCATATATATTCTCCTTAATCAAATGATATATTGAATTGTGCATTATCGAATATGCCTTCTTTTAGTTCATATTTATTTATTGTCATAAACATTGCATATACAGCACCCATATCAATAAAATTATCTGTTCCAATAAAGAATAAACATTCATCTTCATTACTTATATCACTTTGATTTGCATCATGCATTCCTATATTAGGATATCCTCCTATATAATTATCTACATATCCTATATCTCTTATTTGGCTTGAAAAATCTACTGGTAGCATATCTTTTATATTATATTTATTAATTAATTGTCTTAATAAATCTTCTCCTTTATCATCTAGAGATCTTATTGTTGGTACTATTTCAGTAGTTATTTTATATGTTCCTCCTAGAAAAGATAATGGTATATATTCTAAATCATCTTGATATTCTAATCCTGAATCATATACTTTTATTACTATATTTCCATCTGTTTCATATTCAAATATTTTTTCGTTTGTGGATATAAATATTTCTAGAATACCTTTTTGTGGGAAATTATCTAATTTAAGATTATCTAGATTTATTTGCATAAATAGTCCCATTTTATTTCCATCTTTATCAACAGGATATTGTTTTCCTTTTGGTAGATATGGTATTCCTCCTATTTTGTCATCTAATATAGATACTTCTGATAGATTAAAATCTATTTTACAAGTATTTCTTTTTGTTAAATTTATGTATTCTTTTAATACGTTTTCTTCGTTATTCATATATCCTCCTATATATTATAATTATAACATAATAAAAAGATATCTTTATGATATCTTTTATCCTTTTTCTACATAACCTGCTTCTTTAGCTATGTTTTGTCCTCTTTGAGATAACATTGCTTCTTTTAGTTTATCAACTGCTTCAGTCGTTTTTCCTTTAACTGTTACTATATAGTAATGTGTAATTAATGGATATGTTTCATCTTTAATAGTATCATGGTTTGGTTTAATACCATCTATACTAAAGAATTTCATATTTTCATTACCATACATAGTTGTAGCATAATAATAGTATGAATATCCTATTGCTTGTTTTCCATTTTCATAATTAGATACTATATCTATAATACCAGCCATTGTTTCAATATATTCTTCTGATTTAGGTTTTTTTACTTTTAAATCTTTCATTACTAGAGATAATAATCCTGTTTGACTACCAGAGTTTACTGGTCTTTGATATGCTATTATTTCTTCATCTGGTCCATTTACTTGTTTCCAATTAGTATATTCTCCAGTATATATTTTTTGAATATCTGTTAATTTTAAATTATCTACTGGATTATCTTTATGAGTATAGAATGTAAATCCTTCATTTACTACTGGAGTTACTTCTAATTCAACATTAGCTTTTTCTGCTCTTTCTTTTTCATCTGCACTAGGTTCTGTTACTATAATTAAATCTACTTCTCCATTAATTAATTTTGTATAAGCTGGATCTGTATTAGAATAATCTGCTTTTAAATTAAAATTAGTTAATCCTTTTATATATGCATCTGTTAATGGTTGTGTAGCTAATGAAGCATCTATTTTTATTTCTTCATCATATTTAACTAGTTCTTCTTCTTTAGTATTAGGTTCTTCTTTCTTTTCTTCTTTATTACTAAATTTCTTTATACCAATAAAGATTCCCCCACCTATTACACATATAAGTAATATTACTAATATAATATTTATTATTTTATTTGATTTATTATTATCTTTAGTTATTTCTTTTTCTTCAATTGTTTTATTTTCTTCTTCCATATTTACACCTCTTATTCATAAATAAACATTTCAAATATATTTAAATCAGAATATTTTTCTTCATCTAGTTCTATTTTTTCGTTTCCATATGATATTGTAATTATTGGCATACATATCGTTTCATTACAATCATATTCTATATATATTACCATTCTATCTTTAAATGAATAGTTTTTATCATATATTATAAATGTATTATCAAGTAATTCTTTTATAGTTTTATATTTACCTGTTAGCCATTTTTCTGGAATAATTTTATTCCAATCATAATTATAATTTAATATTTCATTACTATTATGTTCTTTTCCATTAGAATCCATTATATAGAAATAATAACTATCTTTAGGTTTATATTCTTCTAATAATTTATATAAATTATCTAATTCTTTATAGTTTGATAAGTTTTTTGTACGTGATTCGAATACTTTTTTTCTTAATTCATTATACTTATCATTTGGTATACTATAATGATTTAAAACATAGTAATTATAAATATATTTATTAGCATAAAAGTCATGCTTTTTTTTATATATCCATATGTTTTTGGTATTTTTATCTTCTAATCCTTTACTTTCATTTATAACTAATTTTTCTGTATCTGTCATTTTAGGATCAGAATTATATAATTTTTCTTCAACAAAATAATATAAATTATTTCCTTCTTCATATAATAAAGAATCTTCTTCTTTTGTTTTAGTAAATGTATATAATTCTGGTTCTTCATTAGTTTTAAATAGTGATTCTTCTTTAGTAAATTTATTAAATATTATTACACTATCATAATAGTTGCCAAATGATAAAGTATCATTATAATATTTTGTATAATAATCATTATATATTAGTTCATCACTATCAGGCATTTTTATTGGTTTACCATATTTTTCTTCTGGTAAATTAGCAGGTTTTGGATAAGCAAAATCCATAATAGGTTGATTTATAAATGAATTATAAAAATATAAATTTATATTTTGTTGATCAAAAGAGAATTTAAAATCTCCTTTTTGAAACTGATTACTAATAGATATTACTCCATCTTCTACTCTTTCGTAATGAGGTTCTGGATTATTACATGGACCACCATAACATATTATTCCAATTTTTTTATATATTTTTTGATAAGCATTATCAAATAATTTTTGTTTTAGTACTTCTTTAGTTAATAGAATATCATTAATACTTAATTCTTCTCCTGTATTTAAATCAATATTAATAGTATCCATGACATCATATAATTTAGAATCATAATTAATTACTAAATAACTGAAACCTATTTCTATAGATATAGTATTAGAAAAACTACTAGTTAGTGTTGATCCAATATATTTATATGTATCTAATTGATTAACTATATTCAAATTAATTGGAATATCATCCAATGTAATTGCTTTTGTTCTTTCTTTAATAGTATTATTTATCTTTGTTTGGAGTTCTTCATTTTTTAAACCATCTATTTGAAGATAATAATATATTCCTTCTTTTATTTCTTTATATGTTAAATCATTATTCTTATATTTACCTTCTAAATCAGCAACATATTTTAAATCATCATTATTTATTACTACTTCTTGTTCTAATGGGTTAGATAATGTTTCTTTTTTATTATCTTTTTTATTAAAGAATAAATACCATATTTCAAAGCCAGAACATCCTAGTAATAGTATTAATAATATTATTTTTATTCCTTTTTTCATAGCTCACCTATCCTATTATAAATAAATTATATCATTATGAAGAAATAGTGTAAATATATTATTATATAAAATTATTTCGACGAAAAACGACGAGTTTTATAAATAATAAAAAGATATCTTTTAGATATCTTTTTTGTTAAAGTCTAATATATTATCTAGTGTTTCCATATTAATAGTTTGTTCACTATCACAGATACTTTCTTTAGGATTATAATGAACTTCTATTAATAGTCCATCACAACCTGCTGCTATGGCAGCTTTAGACATAGATTCTACCATATAACTATGTCCACTTGCATGAGATGGATCTATTATTATTTTATAATTAGTATTCTTTTTAATATATGGTATAGCTTGTAAATCTAGAACATTTCTTGTTTCATTAGAGAAAGATCTTATTCCTCTTTCACATAATATTATATTATTATTTCCTGCTCTTTTAATATATTCTGCTGCATTAATCCATTCTTCATATGTAGCACTAAATGCTCTTTTTAATAAAATAGTACTATTACATTTACCTAAACTTTTTAATAATTCATAATTATACATATTTCTAGTACCTATTTGTATTATATCTATATCATTACCATATTTATTAACTTGTTCTATACTAGTTAATTCTGTTACTATTTTCATATTTAATTCTTTTTTTATTTTTAGTAACATTTCCATACCTTTATCTCTTAATCCTTGAAATGAATCTGGATTAGTTCTCATTTTAAAGGTCCCTGCTCTTAAGTATTCTATTCCTTTTTCTTTTAATAAAGATGCTATTTTATATAGTTCTTCATAAGTAGTAAATGTACAGGGACCTGCTATTATTATTCTATTAGACATAGTATCACTTCCAAACCGAAGTTATTATATCATATTATATTATTTATGTTATAATAAATATGGGAAGGCATATAAGTGCTATCCTTAATGGTTTTTGCTCACTTTAGTGGGCTTTTTTTAATCCATTATATTATTACTAATAAAAGTAGGTATATGACTATCATTAACGATACTATTAGTAAGTCTTTCTTACTTATCATATAACCACCTCCTTTTATAAGAAAGTGATAGCACTCATATATATACCCTCCTACTATATATATACGCGATAAATTGTCTATTTCCTTTTTTATTTTATATATTAT